>Ga0070659_100000066_pt1 | contig 82349 bp, 78 predicted proteins | sample KBSC23metaG_FD_64666 | JGI IMG/M metagenome (GOLD analysis project Ga0070659, IMG submission 64666) | Corn rhizosphere microbial communities from Kellogg Biological Station, Michigan, USA - KBS C2-3 metaG | ecosystem: Host-associated > Plants > Roots > Rhizosphere > Soil ... | reverse complement strand
TTGAAGTGCAGCCCGACGAAGCGACGTACAGCGTCACGGGAGGCGAGCACGCAACGGCGTTCACCCACCACGGGAAGTCGGTGGAACTCGAGGACGGGCGGACGCTGACACTGCCGATCCCGCCACTCGCGCCGCAGCCGCGACCGCGGCAGCCGCACGGCCGGGAGCCGGTACGCCGGCACGGCCGGTGAGCCGGGCGAAGACCTAACGCCGCGCGCCGCGGACCGCCGCGACGTGCGCTGTCGCCAACGTCGCCGCCGCCGCCGCTGCGAGCGCGATGAGAACCCCGCGCATCACGCTGTTGCCGCGTTCGGCCAGCGCGGCATTCGCGGCGGCGATCTGCGCCGGCGTGGCGGCCGCCGGGGCCGTCCCGGCGACGACCGGGGTGCGCGCCATCGGCCCGGCGAGGCTCGGCAGCTCGGGCCACCGGTCGGCCTGGCCGGCACCGGTGAACAGCGACCACGACGCGTGCGCGGCATGCGCCGCCGCAGGGGCGATGGCCGGGCGGCTGGGCAGGTGCAGCGGCGGGGCCGCGACGGGCTGGCGAGCCGGTCCCGTGGCCGGCGCCTTCTTGGGCAACCCGGCGACGTCGCTCACCTTGTCGACGACGGTCGTGGCCGCCGAGGTGGCGGCGTCCTGAACCATCTTCACGAGGTCACCGGGCGGCGGCACCGAGTCCGACCCGACCGGCACGGTCGTCGTCGGGCTGGGCACCAGCGCCGCGGTCGCCACGCCGCCGGTCGTCAAGCAGAGGATCAGGGTGGCGGCGGACACCGCGCCGGCCCGGGTCGTCGTACGCACTTGAGAGCGCTCCTCTCGTCAGCCCCCACCGGACATAACGACGCGAGCGGGGTGGCGTAACGCGTTTGCGGCGACCGGTTACCAGGCGTGACAAAGCGGCGACGGCGGCGGCGAGCACGAGCAGCGTCCCCAGCAGCACGAACGGGTGGTGGACGGCGAGCTGCGGCACCGCCCGGACCGGGAACGCCGAGGCGGCGATCCCCGCGCCGACGAGGCCGAAGTAGGAGCCGACGACGTTGCCCCGGTGCAGCGCGACGTTCCCGGTGCGCGCGCCGTAGAGCGCGAGCGTGAGCGTCACGAAGGTGAACAGCGACAGGCCGTGGATCCAGCTGAAGTGGCCGGGCGTGAGCCGCTTGATGCCGAACGAGCTCAGGACGACGAAGTACATCGCGGCGAACCACACCCGCCCGAGCCGGCGGTGCGCGCGGTCGCCCCGCGGCCGGTGGGTGATGACCACCGCGCCGACCATCAGCGCGAAGGTTGCGGCGATCGCGTGCGCCGCGATGAGCGGAGACACGGCCACCTCCTTGCATAACGACGTTATGAGTTGTGTAACGCTGTTATAGTTGGCCTCGTGCCGGCCGTCAAGACCCACACCCCCGACCTCGCCGCTCGCCTGATCGACGAGGCCGGGCGGCTGCTCGCCCGCGAGGGCGCCGCGGCGCTCACATTGCGCCGGCTGGCCGCCGCGAGCGGCACCTCGACGATGGCCGTCTACACGCTGTACGGCGACAAGCCGGGGCTACTGCGCGCGATGTACCAAGCGGGCTTCGAACGGCTGGGGGCAGCACTGCGAGCCGCGGCTGAAACGCACGACGATCCGCTGGAGGCGCTGGTCGCGCTCGGCCACGCCTACCGGGACACCGCGCTCGCCAACCCGCATCTGTACGACCTGATGTTCGGTGCCGCCGTACCCGGGTTCGTCCCGGACGAGAGCGGCAAGGCGGTCGCCGACGCGGCGTACGCGCCGCTCGTCGACGGCGTCCGGCGCTGCCTCGACGCCGGTCAGTTCGGCGGTACGCCGGCCGAGCGGATCGCGTTGCACCTGTGGTCGGTGTCGCACGGAATGGTCAGTCTCGAACTGGCCGGACACCTCACCGAGGCCGACCCGCCGGCGGCCTACGTGGAGGCATTGGTCTACGCCGGATTGCCGTTTGTCAGCGCGGGCCAGTGAATTTTTCGACGACGACGGTGCGGTAAAGTCCGCGGACCAACGGAGGGAAATGCGGATGCCACCGCAATATCTGTTGCATATCGGTCAGCAGAAGAGCGGGACGACATACCTGCAGACCGTTCTGCACGACTGCGGCTCGGAGCGGCTTCGGTCGATCGGCCTCTGCTACCCGTTGGCCCCCGTCGCCGACGCGCCGGACAACAACCAGCAGTACGCGATGTTCGGTCTGCTCGGCGAGGAATTCAACTGGGTCAGCCCGGAGTGGCAGGACATCCAGCGGCCCGCGTGGGACGCGGTGGCGGCGGAAGCGCGCGACTGGGACGGTCCGGTGCTGCTGTCGGCCGAGGCGCTGTCGGTCATCCGCACCGAAGGCATCCACCGCCTCCTCGACGCCATCGGGAACCCCGACGACGTCACGGTCATCATCACGACCCGCGACCTCGGCGCGACGATCGCGTCGTCGTGGCAGCAGCACGTCCGCAACGGCCGTACGTCGACCTTCGAGCAATATCTGGAGAAGCTCAAGCACGACCGGGAGCGGTTCGGCGACGACCTCGAAACCGAGCTCAACATGGGGTTCTGGCGCTCCTACGCGGTCGGCGGGCTGGCCCGCCGCTGGGCCGACGTCGTCGGGACGGACAACGTCCGGGTCGTGACGTCGCCGGGCAAGCCCATCGACCTGTTGTGGGCCCGGTTCTGCGAGGCGCTCGGCGTGCCCGGGCTCGTCGACCTGCCCGACGGCGACACCGCCGGCGAGGCGGTGCACGTCTCCCTCACCGCTTCCGAGATCACCGTGCTGCGCGAGGTCAACCTCGAGCTCGCCCAGTTCGGGCTCACGAGCTCGGCCGCCGGGCAGCTGCGCACGCTGCTCATCGACAACCTCCGGGCCCGGCCCCAGCGCGGCCCGCGCATCACGTTGCCGGCGAGCTACCGCGAGATCGTCGCCGCCTGGAGCAACGAGGATCTCGCCGAGCTCGACGAGGTCGGCGTCAAGATCTACGGCAGCCTCGAAGACTTCCGCTACGAACCGAAGCCGTCAGCGACCGCCGAGCTGTCCGTGGCCGAGACCGCTCAGGCCGCCGGCGTCGCCGTTGCCGCGATGATGCGCCGTACCCAACGACCGCGACCGGCCCCGGCACCGAAACCGTTCCCGGTCGTGATGCGGGGCTTCCTCGCGAAGTGGAAACTCGACGTCAAGCGCTGGGTGCTCAAGAAGTGGCGCGCGGTCACGATGCTGATCGCGATCCTCGCGGTCGTGCGGATCCCGGACGGATCAGGAAGCGACGGCGCGGTCGCTCAGCTCTCGGTGGTCGACTCGATCTTCGGCTCGGTCCACGACTCGGTCCAGTTCGCGCTCTCCGCCGGATACGGCTGAGCCGCGACACCGAGCGCGGTCTCGATCGCGCCGACGAGCGCCGGGTCCTGCGGCGTCACCTTCGTCCGGAACCGGCCGATGACCTCACCCTCGCGCGAGATCAGGAACTTCTCGAAGTTCCACTTCACCGCGCCCGCCTTGCCGCCCGCGTCCTTCGCTGTGACGAGCTCCTTGTAGAGCGGGTGCTGGCCACGGCCGCGCACCTTGATCTTCTCGAACAGCGGGAACGTCACGCCGTACGTCGTGGAGCAGAACGCCTGGATCTGGTCGCCGTCGCCCGGCTCCTGGAACAGGAACTGGTTGCACGGGAAGCCGAGGATCGTGAGGCCGCGGTCGGCGTAGGTCTCGTAGAGCGCCTGCAGGCCCTCGTACTGCGGGGTGAAGCCGCACTTCGACGCGACGTTGACGATGAGCAGCACCCGGCCGCGGTGTTCGCCGAGCGTCGTCGAGCGGCCGTCGAGCGTGGTCAGCGGGACGTCGTAAAGGGACATGTCGCCCATAGTGCGGGTCCGGAAGGCTTACCGGCAAGTGAGGTCCGCGCGGATTGCCCGACGGGCGGGCCGCGGCGAGCGGTCAGTTGCCGGCGGCGACGGCGCGCAGCGGCACCGCGGGCTGTGGTTGCGGCTGTGGTTGCGGCTGCTTGGAGACCCCGGCGATCCGCCGGTACCACGCGCCGATCTCGCCGGCCGGCTGCGGCCGGCTGTACCAGTAGCCCTGGGCGACGTCGCAGCCGATCTCGACCAGCCGGTCGCGGATCGGCTCGGTCTCGACGCCCTCGGCGACGATCGTCATCCCGAGCCGGTGCGCGAGCCCGATGACCGCGCAGACGATCGCGTCGTCGGCCGGGTCGTCGACCATCGTGAGCACGAAGGACTTGTCGATCTTCACTTCCTGCACCGGCAGCCGCTTGAGGTACGCCAGCGAGGACTGCCCGACGCCGAGGTCGTCGATGGACAGCCGGACGCCCGCCCGCCGGAGCTGCCAGAGGATGTCGACGGTGTGCTCGACGTCGTCCATGATCGTCGTCTCGGTGATCTCGAGGGTGAGCCGTGACGCGGGGACGCGCGCGAGGTCGAGGGCGGCCGCGACCTTCCCGGGGAACGTCGAGTCGCGCAGCATCCGCGCGGACACGTTGACCGAGACGTTCACGTCGAGCCCGTCGTCGAGCCAGCGTCGACATTGGTCGAGGGCGGTGGCGAGGACCCACGCCGTGAGCGGGGCGATCAGTCCGGTCTGCTCGGCGATCGCGATGAACTCGTCCGGCGCCACGAAGCCGCGGACGGGGTGTGGCCAGCGGCACAGTGCTTCGACACTGAGGCCTCGGGTGGGCTCGGCGAGCAGCACCTTCGGCTGGTAGTAGAGCATCAGGTCGCCGGCGGCGATCGCGTCGCGCAACTCGGCGACCAGCCCGAGCCGCGACGGGTCGTTGTGGTCGATCGAGTCGTCGTAGACGGTGACCGCGCCGCGGCTCGCCTTCGACGCGTACATCGCGACGTCGGCATGGCGGACGAGGTCGTCGCACGTCGTACCGTGCCGCGGCGCGAGCGCGATGCCGAAGCTCGCGTCGACACTGACGTCGACGCTGTTGACCTGCAGCGGGTGCAGCAACGCCTCGCGCGCCGCCTCCGCCGCGCGCCGCGCTTCGACGTCGCCCGCGTCGGTCAACACGACGACGAACTCGTCGCCGCCGAGCCGCGCGATGCACAGGGCTTCCGGGATCGCGGCACGCAACCTGGTGCCGACGTCGGTCAGCAGCTGGTCGCCGGCCGCGTGCCCCAACGTGTCGTTCACGTCCTTGAAGCGGTCGAGGTCGAGCAGCAGTACGGCGAGCGACCGGCCGTTGCGCAGCATTGCGGTGGTCGCCCGCTCGAACATCAACCGGTTCGGCAGGTCGGTGAGCGAGTCGTGCGTCGCCTGGTGCTCGTTCTCGGCGACCTGCCGGCGCAGCTCGTCGGCGAGCCGGCCGTTGGTGAGCGCGGTGCTGGCGTGCTGAGCGAGCGCGTTGAGCAACTGCTGCTCGTCGTCGCCGAACGCCGGCACGAACGTGCTGCCCGTGACGCGGAGGTGGCCGAGCACCCGGCCGTGCGCGACGAGGGCGGCGCTGATGTCACTGCCGGCCTGCGGTTCGCCGGCGCCGTCGAGGTCGGTCCCGTCGTAGCGGATGCGCTGCGGGACCGGATCGTCGTCGCTGACGAGCTCGAGCTCGGCGGCGGCGCCGTTGAGCGTGTGTACCGCGCCGACGACGATCTCGTTGACGATCGTGACGGGGTGCAGGTCGCGAGCGAGCCGGCCGGCGACGTCGTTGAGACGTTGCAGGTTTCCGTGCCGCTTCTGCAACAACACGTGCGAACGCTGGGCGAGCGCGAGGTAGCCGGCGATGACGCCGATCGCCCACACGGCCTGCCAATCCAGGCGGATCGCGTTGTAGGCGACCAGCGCGAACGACGTCTGCATGACCGCGGTGAGTACGTCGACCGCGAACGTGCGGCTGATCTCGCGCGCCGAGCCGCGGGCTCCGGCGAGCCGGATCGCGCCGGTCACCGCGGCGGTCGACACCGCGGCGACGATGAGGACGGCGAGGAGGGTCGCCGCCCAGGTGACCTGCGACGCCGGGTTGCCGTCCGCGAGCGCCGCCCAGACCGTCATGCCGAGCGTCATGCCGAGGGCGAGCTGGGCGAGGTTCAGCGCGAGCTTCATCGGCGGCTGGCGCCGTACGACGACGAGCGCCAGCGCGCCGCCACCCAGCCGCGCGGCGAGCAGCGGTCCAGGACTCAGCAGCAGCAACCCGACGACCGTCGGGATCTCCGTGAACGAGAACGAATGTGCGTGCCGGCCGACGTTGATGTGCACGACGTAGGCCTCGGTGGCCGCGAAGGCCAAAGCGAACGCCAACCACACCCCGACGCCGCCGTGCGGGTGCGACGGCCATCGCAGCGATGGACCGAGGAACCAGAGGGCGGCAGCGCTGCCGGCGAGGAAGGTGGCGACCAACCAGATCCGCAGCGCGCGGCTTACGACCACCACGCGCCGGACCACGTATGACCGGACCACGTGTGGCCGGACCACGTGTGCCCGGACCAGGTGTCGGCGACCCAGCCGGTGCCGCTCCACGTGTGACCGTCCCAGCTCTCGCCGGACCAGGTGTGCCCGGTCCACGCCGAGCCGGACCAGGTGTGCCCCGACCAGGTGTGGCCGGACCACGTGTGGCCGGACCACTCGTCGCCGGTCCAGGAATCGCCGCACCAGCACGCGCCGGCCCACTCGTTGCCGTTCCACGAGCCGCCATTCCACGCGATGCCCGCGGCGCTTGCCGCCGCCCAGGCGGCCGCATTCCACGGCGAGCCGAAGATGTCCTGCTCACCGGTGAGGAACACACCGTTGTCGGAGATGTGCACGTCGCCGCGCGCGCCCTCGAGGGTCCCGAGACCGCTCGACGCCGGCCACGTCTGCGTGCTGGCGCCGACCAGCGCGAGGTTGGCGTTGAACACGTTCAGCAGACCCGCGCCGCGCGCTTGCGCGCTCGCCTGCGGCAGTGCGGTCGCGGTGCCGGTCAGCGCCGCCTTGACCTGGTCGGGGGTGAGGTTCGGCCGGCTCTGCAACAGCAGCGCGACCGCGCCGGAGACGACGGCGGCGGCTTGCGACGTACCGCTGCCCTTGAAGAACCGGGTGTTGACGACCGCCGCCGGGTATTCGGTGTCGATATAGCTGCCCGGGTCGCGCAGCGACACGATCGACTGGCCGGGCGCGACGATGTCGACATGCCGCGCCGCCGAGCCGCGGGACGAGAACTGCGGGATCGTGTCGTCGTAGCTGCTCGCCGTACCGCTCGGGTCGTCGGCACCGACGGAGATGACGTACGGGTCCGTCGCCGGGTTGTCGAGCGACGGGATGTTCGTGCCGTTGTTGCCGCCGGCGACGACGACCACGATGCCGGCTTTCCAGGCGTGCTCGACGGCGGCGGCGAGCGGGTCGAGCTGGTAGCTCTGCGCGCCGTCGGTGCCGTACGACAGGTTGATGACGCGGACGTTCATGCCGTTGTCGTTGCGGTGCTGCACGACCCAGTCGATGCCGGCGATGACCTGGCTCACGTCGACGGCGCCGTCGGTCGCGCCGACCTTGACGTTGAGCAACGTCGCGCCGGGGGCGACACCCTTGTAACCGGTGGACGTGCCGTCGTTGCCGGCGATGATGCCGGCCATGTGGGTGCCGTGGCCGAAGCCGTCGGCGTACTCCAGCTGCGCGGACGGGTTGTCGAGCGAGAGGTCCGGTCCGTTGACGACATTGCCGGACGTGAGCCCGGGGACGGACACGACTCCGGTGTCGATCAGGGCGACGCCGACGCCCTTGCCGTTGTAGCCGAGGTTGGCCATCGAGTCGGCGCCGATGGTCCGGTTGACCAAGGGCATCGAGGTCTGCGAGGCGGCGTATCCCCAGTCGGCTCCGTTGAGCAGGCCGGAGGTGGTGTCGAGCGCGGTGCTGACGACGCCGACCACACCGCCGACGACCCCGCCGAGCAGCGAGCCGGTGCCACCGAGCAGCCCCGCCTGTGCCGGCGGCGCGCTCGCGGTGGTGACGACTCCGCAGACGAGGGCCAGCGAAGCGGCGCGGCGCAGCCGGGCGCCGACGGGTGTTGGCGATGACATCTTCGAATCCCCCAGGTTGCTCGGGCACACGGCGCCCGATGGCTCCACCACAATCGGTCGTGGTCCGGGAAACATCCATAGCGTTGACTCGATTTGCCTAGAAGGCACTACGTGGCGTGAGGGTGCGTGTCTCTGAGTAACTAGTCGGCCATGGGACTACCGCATGATTAGTCACGCCATTCGGCGTAAGGGCCTGATCGGACTAATGGCGGGCACTCGCCGGTAGTCAGTCACGCAGGGTCGAACGAGCTGTCAACCGCAGGGCCGGCGAGCGCGGCAACGGCACCCGGGACGATGGGCGCATGACGACGTTCGCGACGCTGATCTACGAGGTGCGGGACGCCAAGGCGTACCTCACGCTGAACCGGCCTGACCGGCTCAACGCCATCGACGACGTGATGCCGGGTGAGATCCGTACGGCGGTCGAGCAGGCCAACGCGGACGACGCCGTGCGGGTCATCGTCGTCCAGGGGGCGGGGCGGGCGTTCTGTGCGGGCTACGACCTCAAGCGGTTCGCCGAGGGCGACGCGGGCGACCGCTGGCGGCAGCCGTCTGGTCTTGCGTGGGATCCGGTGCGCGACTACCGGGAGATGCGGCGGAACACCGACGACTTCTTCACGTTATGGCGCTCGCTGAAGCCGACGATCGCGAAGGTGCACGGGCACGCGGTCGCGGGCGGCAGCGACATCGCGCTGTCGTGCGACCTGCTCGTCATCGCCGACGACGCGCGCATCGGCTACCCGCCCGCGCGGGTGTGGGGTTGCCCGACGACCGCGATGTGGGTCTACCGGCTGGGTGCCGAGCGGGCGAAGCGGATGTTGCTGACCGGCGACACGATCGACGGTGCAACGGCGTGTGCATGGGGGCTGGCTGTCGAGTCGGTGCCGGCGGGCGAGCTGGACGCGGCCGTCGAGCGGCTCGCGGACCGGATCGCCGGCGTGCCGATCAACCAGCTCGTGATGCAGAAGCTGCTGATCAACCAGGCCTACGACAACATGGGCCTGCAGGGCACGCAGTTGTTGGCGACGTTGTTCGACGGCATCGCGCGGCACACGCCGGAGGGCAACTGGTTCAAGGAGCTGGCCGAGTCGCAGGGCTTCCACGCCGCGGTCGAGTGGCGCGACTCCGGACGACGCATCCCGGACGGCATCTGACCCGGCCGAAGCTGCTCCCGCGGAGATTTCGACCGGCATCTCGCCGGTTGGTGACACCGACCAACTGACAATATGCGAGACTCTTATTGGAGGTTGCAGCCTAACCTACAATAAGGAGCCTTCTTGCCGAAGCTATTGCGCCGCCGTTGGGCGAGCGAAACGGACGGCATCGGCGTGCCCCGTCGGGACCGCCGGTCGTGCGAGTACGAAGCGTACGTGCCCGACGCTCTGCTGCTTAGGCAGTTTGCCTTCGACGGTGGCGTCGCCGCCGACCTGGCGGATGCCGAGGCTGCCATCTCGCGTCTCAATGTCGAGGCGCTAGCCCTCGTGGACACAGAGGCGCTCGCTCGAATGTTGCTCCGCGCCGAGGCGGTTGCCTCGTCGCGGATCGAAGGTCTCGAGGTCGGTCCGCGACGACTGCTGCACGCTGAGGCAGCGCGGCGCGCGGCGGATTCCTCGTCAGATGTCACCGCGGCGGAGGTGCTCGGCAATATCGACGCGATGGTCTATGCGCTCGCGGGGCTCGGCGAGCAGGATCCGATCACCGTTGATCTGCTCCTCGAGGTGCACCGGCGGTTGCTCGCAGCCACGAACATCCGTGAGCACGGCGGAAGGTTCCGCAGCGAGCAGAACTGGATCGGGGGCAGCTCGTACAACCCATGCTCGGCGGCGTTCGTTCCTCCTCCGCCCGAGTTCGTGGGCGATCTCATGGATGACCTCTGCGCCTTCTGCAACGCCGACGACCTTCCAGCCGTCGCTCAGGCCGCGATCGCGCACGCCCAGTTCGAGACGATCCACCCCTTCGTCGACGGGAACGGGCGCACGGGGCGGGCTCTCATTCATCTTGTCCTTCGTCGACGCGGCCTCACACCACGCGCGTTGCCGCCAGTGTCATTGGTCCTCGCCACCCGTGCGCGCAGCTACATCAACGGACTCACCGCGTTTCGCTACGTAGGTCGGCCCACCGGGACCGCTGCACACGAAGGGTTGAACGAGTGGGTTGGTGAGTTCGCCGCCGCTTGCAGCCGGGCCGTCGAGGATGCGTTTGCTTTCGAAACCAAAGCCGCAGAGCTCGAGCGGAAGTGGCGCGCTCAGCTATCCCCCGTTCGCGCAAAATCAGCACTAGACCTGCTCCTGCGGGCCCTGCCCGGAGCGCCGGTGATCACAGTCGAGAGCGCAGCGGCGCTCATCGGCCGCACTTACAAACCTGCCAACGACGCAATCCAGCGCATGGTGCGAGCCGGCGTACTACGGCAGGTCACTATCGGCCGCCGCAATCGCGCCTTCGAAGCGCCCGACGTCATCGACGCCTTCACCGATCTGGAGCGACAGCTCGCGAGTCCGGAAGGCGACACCCGAACGAGCAAGCCCACACGTCCGGTCCCGGCTAGACGGCGAACATGACGTCTCGGCTCATGCATCGATCTGAGCGCGCCCGAAGGGACTCGAACCCCTAACCTTCTGATCCGTAGTCAGATGCTCTATCCGTTGAGCTACGGGCGCCTGGCCCGCCAAACCGCCGACAGCCGCCGGAGAGCCGCCGTCCAGCCTACCGGTTACGCCCGGACGAGTGCCCGGGGATTCAGCTCCAGCAGGTCGGTGCCCTTGTAGTCCACCACCCACAGCCGACCGAATCCGGCCGCGAGCACGAACGGATTCGCCACGTCCGGGAGCTTCCACGAACCGCGGCCGACCGGGCGTCCGGTCGCCGCAGACCACCCCCACAGCCGGCCGCCGAAGTCCGGCACCCAGACCACCCCGTCGAGCACGTCGCCGTCGTTCGGCAGCGACGTCGTCGACATCTTCCGGATCACCCGTCCCGACGTCCCCGAGAACTCGACCACGTCGTTCGTGCCGCCGTCGGCCGCCCACCACGAAGCGCCGGACGGACCGGTGAACGCGACCCAGGTCGGCTGCCCGCCGACCGAAACGGTCCGGACCCGCAACGTCGCCGGGTCGATGCGCGACACCGTGCCGTCGCCCTTGTTCGTCACCCACACCGCGCCGCCGGCCTGCGCCGCCCCGGTCGGCAACTGGCCGACCGAAAGCGATCGCACCTTGCCGGTTACGGCGTCGATCCGCGACACCGTGTTGTCGCCGTAGTTCGTCACCCATGCCGCGCCGAACGCGAACGTCACGTCGTACGGTTGCGGCCCGACCTCCGGCTTCGACAGCACCTTGTTCGTCGCCCCGTCGATCCGCGTCACGGTGCCGTCGCCGTAGTCCTCGACCCACACCGAACCGGCGCCGATCGACATGCCGCACGGCTGATTGCCGGTCTTCACCCGGGCCAGCACCTGACGCGTGTTCGGGTCCAGCCGGACCACCGCGTCCTCGCCGAGCAACGCCACCCAGATCGAGCCGAAACCAGCGATCACCGCGCACGGCTGCTTTCCCAGCGACACCCGGCCGACGACGTACGACGGCAGCGGCGCCGGGCTCGACGACGCAGCCGACCGCGACGTGGACGGCGACGCCGACGGCGCAGCGGTCCGGCCGGCCGAGCCCGACCCGCATCCCGTCGCCAGCACCAACGTCATCGACACCCACACCCGTGCGCGACTCATGCGCGAGGAAGTTAGTACGAATTCGTAGTATCGTCCAGGGCCGCAATACGATCGTGACCATGGCGTTGCTGTATCGCGGTCCGTTCCTGCTGACGCACGCCATCTCGCAACTGACCGGGCGGCTCATGGCCGAGCACATGGCCGGCTCCGGCCTCTCGCCCAGCGACTTCGCGATCTACAGCGTCATCCACGCCGAAGAGCGCATCACGCCGTCGAAGCTCGCCGACATCGTCGGGCTGCCCCCGACGTCGTTGTCGTACGTCATCCGCCGGATGGAGGACCTCGGCGACATCCGGCGGATCGCCAACCCCGACGACGGGCGGTCGGTGCTGCTCGAACTGACCGCCAAAGGACACCGGCTGACACACAAGGCCGAGGAGGGGTTCAGTCGCGCGATCCGCGCATTCCGCGGCGAGCTCGACATCGACGAGCGGCACCTGCTCGACCAGCTCGAAGCGATGGCCGCCGCGCTCGAACGTGCCAACGCGAAGGTGCCGCGATCGAAATCTCAGCGGGCGAAGCCGACCTCCGCGACGCCCGCGCGGAAGGCGCCGTCCGACGGCGCGAGACGGGTGAACCAGACCAGCCAATAGCGTGCGGTCACCCCGGGCCGCAGCACCCATGACGACGGCGCCGACCCGGTCGACCCCACGGTCTTCGCCGACAGCAGCGACGACGGATCGTCACCGGCGTACACCGTCACCGCCGTCGCCGGAACGGCAAGTTGTACGACGAGCCGCTTCACGTCGACCGCCGTACCGAGATCGAGCAGCAGGCCGCTGCCGGACCGCAGCCCGCCGAACGACGCGGTCGCGTAGTGCTGGGTGTACCACGCCGTCGACGTGTCGCCGTCGGTCGCGAGCGGAGCCTCCTCCGCATGGTCCGACGACGAACCGGCGTCGGCGAACGGTTGCACGGACGCGACCCGAACCGGCTTGAGAGCCGCGGTCTTGGACGGCCCGGCCGCATGCGCGGACGGTGTTGACGAGCCGCCGAGCTGCGTCCACGCGATGATCCCGGCGGCCGCGAAGCACACGAGCGCCGCAGTCGCCGCGATCACCCACGACGGCACCTGCGCCCTGCGGCCGGCGCGGTCCGGTTGCGCGGGCGGAGTGACCAGCACCGACGTCGAGGGGCCCTTCACCGGCTCGGGTTCGTCGGGGTACGCCGGCACCGCGGCGGAGCGCGGCGCGACATCCGGCGCGCCATCCGGCTCGGACTCCGACTCCGACATCCGCGCGGCCTGCGCGGCGATCGCGGCCCCGTCGGTCGGGCGCGCAGCCGGGTCCTTCGCGAGCAACGCGGTCACCAGCTCGCGCAACGCCGGCGGCACCGACTCCGGCACGACCGGCGGCGGCTCGTCACGTTGCGCGATCAGCACGGCCATCGGCTCGCCGTCGAACGGCCGCGTCCCCGTCAGGCACTCGTAGGCCACCACGCCGAGCGCGTAGAAGTCGCTCGCGGGCGACGCCGACTGCCCGGCGACCTGCTCCGGCGACAGGTAGTGCGGAGTGCCGAGCATCACGCCGGTCGACGTCACCGACGACGACCCGGCGGCGCGCGCGATGCCGAAGTCGGTCACCTTCACCGTGCCGTCGGAGCAGAGCAGCAGGTTTGCCGGCTTGATGTCGCGATGGACGACGCCGGCCGCGTGCGCGGCGGCCAGCGCGGACGCGGCCTGCCCGACGATGCTCCAGACGCGATCGGCGGGCAACGGTGCTTCCCGGGCGATCAGCTCGGAGAGCGGCTCACCCCGGATGAGCTCCATGACCAGCCACGGCGGGGTACCGGGTGTCTCGTCGCCTTCGTTGAAGTCGAAGACCTGGGCGACGTTCGGATGCACGAGCGACGCGGCGTTCTGCGCTTCGGCCCGGAAGCGGGCCCGAAACGTCGGATCCCCGGCGTACTGATCCCGCAAGATCTTGACCGCGACGCCCCGGCCGAGCACGGAGTCGTCGGCGCACCAGACCTCGCCCATGCCCCCGACGGCCAGCCGCTCCACGAGCGCGTAACGATCACCGAGCAGCGTGGAGGGAGCCAGGGTCACCCCCGTGGCCTACCCACGCAATCGCGCGGTTTACCCCTCAGCGGCGGGAGATGACCGGCCCTGGCTCGCGCGCCACCCGAGGCTCCGGTACGACGACGTCGGCGACCGGGCGGACCGTCGTCCGGCGGTCCCGGGCGCGCAGGTCTTCGTACATCTCCGCGGCCGCCTCGGAGAGGACACCGAGCTCGGCGAGCGCGTGCAGGCGGCGCAGGACGGCGTCTTCCTCCGCGGTCAGTCTTTCGCTCATGCCCTCACCATCGAGATAGGCCGGACTGTCACGTTGCGCCGAGCGTCCTAGTCACCGGGCCATCTTCGCCATAGTCATCGCGCGTTGTCCGGCGGATTACGCCATCCGGGCGAACCCAAGTTGCGGCGCACGGGGGTCGACCGCACCAGTCGCACGGTCAATTCTGGATCTTGTGATCGACGTCATTCCCGTCGCCTCCGGCGTCTGGCTCGCGCGGTGCGAGTGCGGCGCCACCGAGCGGTTCCCCGACGCCGAGCAGGGCTGGGAGTGGGTGCTCGGGCACCCGTGCGGCGAAGAGACCGGCGAGCCCAAGGACGTCATCGACCTGACGGACCCGCAGAACTGCAACCGCAACCCCTAGCGGAAGTCCCGCGAGCGGGTCGGGTGCAGCAGCGGCAACGCCTCGATCCGGTCGGCGATGACGTTGACGACACCGTCGGCGTTCTCCACCCGGCCGCGGATGAGCAGCCCGGGACTGCCGCGGGCGACCCGCCGGTAACGCTGCCACACCCCGCGCGAGCAGATCACGTTGATGTGTCCGGTCTCGTCCTCGAGGTTGACGAACGTCGTACCGCCGGCCGTCGACGGCCGCTGCCGATGGATGACCGCGCCGCCGACGAGGACCCGCCGGCCGTTCGGCACGTCGCGTAACGCGTTCGCGGGGACGACGCCGCGCGCCGCCAACTCCGACCGCGAGTAGTCGAGCAGGTGCGTGTCCGGCGACAGGCCGAGCGCCCACATGTCGGCCACCGTCTGTTCGGGCGCGGTTATCGCCGGCAACTCCGGCGCGTCCACGCCGACACCGGTCCCGTCGAGCTGCCCGTCGGACACCGGCGCGACCGCGCCCGCGCTCCACAGCGCGCCGCGCCGGTCGACGCCGAAACAACCGAACGCGCCCGCGGTGGCCAACGCCTCGGTCTGCGCCAGGCTCAGCCCGGCCCGGCGCGCCACGTCGGCCATCGAGGAGTACGGCGCACCGGCAGCGATCCGCTCGGCGAGCGCTTCGCCGATCGAGCGCACCGACGACAGCCCGAGCCGGACCGCCCCATCTTTTTCGACGTGACAAGCCGCCCGCGACGCGTTGACGTCCGGCCCTAGTACGACGACGCCGTGCCGGCGGGCGTCCGCGACGAGCGACGCGGGCGAGTAGAAGCCCATGGGTTGCGCGTTCAGCAGCCCGGCCAGGAACGCCGCCGGGTAGTAGAGCTTCAGCCACGCACTCGCGTAGACGATGAACGCGAAGCTCACCGCGTGCGACTCGGGGAAGCCGTAATTGGCGAAGGCGAGCAGCTTGGCGTAGATCTGCTCGCCGATGTCGGCCGAGATGCCTTTGGCGGCCATGCCGTCGCAGAGCCGGTCGTGCAGTTTCTCCATCCGCGCCCGCGATCGCTTCGACCCCATCGCGACCCGCAGCTCGTCGGCCTCGGCCGCGGAGAAGCCGGCGACGTCGATGGCGATCTGCATGAGCTGCTCCTGGAACAGCGGCACGCCGAGCGTCTTCTTCAACGCTGGTCGCAGCAACTCGTGCAGGTAGGTCTCCTCTTCCTGACCGTGCCGGCGGCGGATGTACGGGTGCACCGAGCCGCCCTGGATGGGGCCGGGCCGGATGATGGCGATTTCGATGACCAGGTCGGAGAACGTGCGCGGTTGCAGCCGCGGCAGCGTCGCCATCTGCGCGCGCGACTCGACCTGGAACACGCCGACGGAGTCGGCGGCGCAGAGCATGTCGTAGACGGCCGGATCTTCCTGCGGCAGCTCCCACAGCTCCAACCGCTTGCCGGTGCTGTCCGCGATCAGATCCAACGTGTCGTGCAGCGCGGTGAGCATGCCGAGGCCGAGCAGGTCGAACTTCACCAGCCCGGCGGCGGCGCAGTCGTCCTTGTCCCACTGCAGGACACTGCGGCCGGCCATCCGGGCCCACTCGACCGGGCACACCTCGACCACCGGCCGGTCGCAGATCACCATCCCGCCGGAGTGGATGCCGAGATGCCTTGGGAATCCTTGCAATTCGTCGGCCATCTCGACGAGCTGGCTCGGCACGTCGGGTTCGGCGACCGACGCCGCCGACCCCCACCCGTCGACCTGGCGCGACCACGCGTCGAGCTGGCCGATCGCATAACCGAGCGCCCGGCCGGTGTCGCGCAACGCCGACCGCGCGCGGTAGGTGATGACGTTGGCGACTTGCGCCGCGTGGTCGCGGCCGTACTTGTCGTAGACGTACTGGATGACCTCTTCCCGCCGGCCGCTTTCGATGTCGAGGTCGATGTCCGGCGGCCCGTCGCGGTACGGCGAAAGGAAGCGTTCGAAGAGCAGCTTCAACCCGACCGAGTCGACGTTGGTGATGCCGAGCGCGTAACAGACCGCGCTGTTGGCCGCCGACCCACGGCCTTGGCAGAGGATGTCGGCGCGGACGCAGAACTGCACGATGTCGTGCACGATCAGGAAGTAACCGGGGAACTCGAGCTGCTCGATCAACGCGAGCTCTTTCTCGATCTGCTGGTACGCCGCTTCGCTGTCCGGCCGACGTACGCCGTAGCGGCGCAACGCGCCGTCATACGCGAGCTGGCGCAACCAACTCGCCTCGGTGTGCCCGTCGGGTACGGCGCAGTCCGGCAGCCGCGGCGCGATCAGGTCGAGGTCGAACGCGCAGTCGAGACCCAACTCGGCCGCGCGGGCGACCGCGCCCGGCCAGCGCGCGAATCGAGCCGCTTGCTCGGCGCCGCTGCGCAGGTAGGCGGTCGGCGCCGCCGGCAGCCAGCCGTCGATCTCGTCGAGGTTGCGGCGGGCGCGGACCGCGGCGAGCACCGTCGCGAGCCGGTGCCGCTCCGGAGTCGCGTAGTGCACGTTGTTGGTCGCGACGGTGACGACGCTGTGGTTGTCCGCGAGCACGGACAGCGCGTCGTTGCGTTCGGTGTCCCACGGCGTCGCGTGATCCCACAGCTCGACCGCGACGTTGTCGCGACCGAACGCGTCGACGAGCAGGCCCAGCCGCCCCGATGCAGCACAGCCCGGCAACGATGCCGGCACCAGTCCCTTGCGGCAGCCGGTGAGCACCAGCCAGTGGCCGCCTTCGCCGGCACCGGCGAGGTCGGCGAGGTCGTAGATCGGCCGCCCCTTCTCACCCCGGCGTTGGCCCATGCTGATCGTGCGGGCCAGCCGCGCGTAACCGACCGGATCGCGGGCGAGCACGACGAGATGAATGCCGTCCGGATCCGGCGGTCCTTGCCGCGGCGCCGGCAGCGCGAGGTTGAGCTCGGCGCCGAAAATCGTCGGCAGGCCAACGGCTTTTGCCGCTTCGGCGAACCGCACCACGCCGTAGAAGCCGTCGTGATCGGTGAGCGCGAGCGCCTCCAGCCCGAGCAGCGCGGCCTGTTCGACGAGCTCGTCCGGATGCGAGGCGCCGTCGAGGAAGCTGAAGTTGGAGTGGCAGTGCAGTTCGGCGTACGGCACCGCGCCAGGCCGGCGGCTCACCGTCGGCACGTACGGCGGCCGCTTGTACGACCAGGCCGGGCTGTCGCCGCCGTCGGCCCCCGGCGGGCGGCGGTCGGAGAGCAGCTGCTCGATCGTCGACCAGCTCAGGTTGGGACCGTGCGAGAAGCTCATCAGTCGTAAGTCCCTTCCACCCACCACCGGCCTTCGCCGGTCGCCACCAATCGCGCGACACCGTCGGCCGTGACCATCTGGAACCGGGCGAGCGAGACGCGCGCGGCCGGGTCCCACCATCGCTCGTGCACCGGCCACGGACCGGCCCACGCGGTGATCGCGACCGGCCGACCGCCACGGACCGAAAGTCGTTGCGGCGCAACGGAAATCGCACCGTGCTTGTCGAGCATCACGTCGGAGCCGTCGCCACCGACGACCCGCGCCGGCAGCACCGGATCGTGCACGACCGTCGGGTGCGGCGCCGGCAGCCGGCCGGGCCACGGCGGGGTTGCGTCGTACGGCATGGGTCGCGGCTCTCCCCACGGCACCAGCCGGGCCCACTCGGTCGGGCCGCGGCCGCCGGAGAGTACGGCGAGGTTCACCGCGTCGAAGCCGAGCAGTCCTTGCAACCGGGCGAGCACGGTGCCGGCCCGCTCGTCGGCCTCCGCGCTGCCGGTCCCGTCGTCGAACAGCCGCAGTTGCTGGCCGGCGCCGCGATGCACTTCGTCGGGGACCAACCGCAACCGGCTGACCCCAGCACTCGGCCGCTCGGCGACCGGCCCTTCAAGCCAGCCGGCGACCTGCCAGCGCACCCGTTGCGCCATCGCGGTCGCGGTGAACGCGCCGTCGTACCGCCACAGCCGGCTGCGCTTCTCGCCGTTGTCGGTCTCGGCCTCGATCAGCACGCGCGCGCAGCCGAGCACGTGCGCGGCGAGCTCGGCGGCCAACGTGTCGGCGAGCCGTTTGGCCGCGAACGCCAACTGCTCGACCGACTCGGCCGGCGGATCGAGCACCTCTTCGACGGCGATCTCCCGCGCCGCCGTCCGGGACAGCACGAGATGCTCGTCGAGGCCGCGGGCGAGGCGATGCGCGGCGGTGCCCTCGGCGCCGAACCGCGACGCGACGTGCCGCGACGGAAGCGCCGCAATGTCGCCGAGCGTGCGCAGGCCGAGCCGCGCGAACAGATCCGTCAACGCCGGCTTTTCCAGCAACTCGACCGGCAACGGGGCGAGGAATGCGGCGGCTTTCCCGGGCGGTACGACGAGGCCGCGGCGAGCCGCCTGCGCGGAGGCGAAACGACCGTCGGCGATGCCGGCACGGTAAGCGTTGCCGTCCAGGGTTTCCGCGATGGTGTCCAGCAACGCCGGCTCGCCGCCGAAGTACCGCGCCGCGCCTTTGGTCGGCAATGCGCACAGACCGGGCCGGGTGACCTCCACGGTCGGGCACACCGCCTCCAGCGCCGCGACGACCGGCTCGAACGCGCGCACCTCCGCGGTCTCGTCGCGCTCGACGACGTGGATGTCGGGGCAGCGCCGTTGCGCTTCGCGGCGGCGCAGCCCGCGCCGTACTCCTTCCGCGCGAGCGGCGCGCGAGCAGGCGAACACCTCCTCGCCGGCGAGGACGACGGACGGCACGTCCGGTGGCAGGTCGAGCGCGACGACCGGCCAGTCCGGGCACCACAGCGTCAACAGTCGCGGGGTCAGCAGCCGCTGGGCAGCCATGCCGTCACCCGCCGTTCGCGCGCCGCTGCGCGGCGACCACTCGCCGCCAGGTCGGTACGGCGGCGCAGCAGCCGGCCGTAACCGTCGGACAGGCCGGTCCACTCACTGGCTTCGAGCCGGACGCGCAGGTCGACCTGCTCCGGCCAGATCCCGCCGTTGAGCAGCAAGACCGAGCGTCGCTCGCGAGTGCGCGCGGCGAGCCGGCGGGCGTCGGGTGCCTTCATCCGGGCGGGCGGGCGGGCGAGCACGAGCCCGATCCCGTCGAGCAGGGTCGCGACCGCGACCGCCCACTGCTCGCCCGGAGTGGGTACGACGACGAAACGTTGCAGGTCGATGCCGGCGTCGGCCGCCGCGGCCAGGCCGAGGTCGGGGATGCCGGCCGCGGCACACCAGCCACCGGCGGCGCTGGTGGCGGCGAGCAGTGCGAACGCGACGGTCAGCGAGTCGACGGCGACGATGCTGCCGCGGACCAGCCCGCCGTAGGGGAACAACGCGTCGAGCGGGGCGGCGACCGGCAGCGTGTCCGGGGCGGAGAAGGTGCCCGGCTGGAGCGCGCCTGACGTGATCAGGGCCACCGCGGAGGCCATCCGTTTACATTAGAACATATGTTCGAATGCAGGAAGAGGGACCCGGACGTATGGTCAGCGCGACATCACGTTCCCGGGAGGGCCCATGTACGGAACCACGATGGTCGGCAAGCTGGCCGCCGGCGTCAGCGCCGAGGACCTCACCAACGAGCTCAAGACCTGGGTGGCGCAGCGCCAGGTACCCGGCTACATGAGCAGCCACATCCTGGTCAGCGAGGACGGCAAGACGGTCGTCAACGTCGCCGTGTTCGAGAGCAAAGAGGCCTACTTCGCCCTCGCCAACGACCCCGAGCAGAGCAAGTGGTGGGAAGAGCACTACGCGCCGCTGCTCGACGGCGAGCCGACGTGGATCGACGGCGCCTGGGTCAGCTGACGTCTGGGCTCAGCTGACGTCTGGGCTCAGCTGACGTCCAGCACCGGCAGGAACGCGCGCCACGGCCCGACCGCGTCGTAGTACTGCTTCGCCATCGTCTTCACGATCTGGTGCAGGTGGTTGAGGTCGTGCACGACCCACGTCGCCAGCAGTTGGGCGAGCGTCACGGCGCCGAAGTCTGGATGTAGACCCTGCCGGTCCAGATCGCTCGGTTCGACCAGTTTTTCCAACACCGCAACGTTGTCCCGCCGGACGCCGGCGAAGCGGTCGAGCAAGTCGCCGATCGACCAGCCGTCGTACTTCGCGAACCCCGCCTCGCGATCCACCGGCTCGAACACCTGCGTCGTACCGTGCTCGAGGATCACGCGCGTGCGGTCGATCCAGTCGCACTCCTCGACGTACAGCAGATGACCGCAGACCTGGTACGGCGACCACGCGTCCGCGTCTTCGCGGCCGTGCAGCCACGCTTCGGGTAGGTCGGCGAGCGACGCGCGCAACACCTCGGGTGTCCGGCGCAACACTTCCCGCGCGCTGCCGACGTCGTACTCCATGGTTCAGAACCGGACCCGGGCCACGTCGGCGCCGGCGAGCCACTGGTCGAACGTCGGTCCGTCGACGGTCGTGCCGTCGGTGGCGAGCAACGCGCCGCGACGGATCTGGCGGCCGGACTTGCCCGGCACCGGCACCGGCACGATGCGCAGCCGGGGCCCGTGGACGGCGGCGAACCGGCGCGCGAGATCGGAGATGTCGTGCACCTCGGGCCCGGCGAGCTCGTGCGTGCCGCCGGGCTGTTCGGTCGCGAGCCGGGCGAGATGCTCCCCGACGGTGCGGGCGGCGACCGGCTGCGAACGCAGCCGTGGCACGAAGGTCAGCGGGCCGCGGCGGGCGAACCGCATCACCTGCACCGGGAATTCGTGGAACTGGGTCGCGCGCAGGATCGTCACCGGCACCGTCCCGGATTTCATCGCCTGCTCCTGCGCGAGCTTCGCGCGGTAGTACGGATAGCCCGGCACCCGGTCGATACCGACGATCGACAGCGTCACGATGTGCGGCACGTTGCTTCGCGCCGCCGCTTCTTGCAGGTTGCGTGCCGTCGCGACGAAGAACCGCTCGGCGGTCGAGCCGCGCATCGTCACGACGTTCAACGTGTCGATGACGACGTCGACGCCGTCGAGCGCCGCGCCGAGACCGGCACCGGTCGCGACGTCGACTCCGCTGTGCCGGGTGAGTACGACGACGTCGTGCCCGGCAGCCTCGGCGGCGTCGGCCGCATGGCTCCCGACGACACCGGTGCCGCCGGCGATCGCGATTCTCACGGCGCCAGCCTCGCAGACCGGACGAAGCGGCCCGATCCTGCGTATCCGGATCGCGGGTCGCTGACACGATGGGCAGATGCCGTGGTGGGCCGACCTGCTCGTCTCGATCGGCGCCGGGCTGATCCTGCTCTGGGCCACGGTGCTCGTGGTGCTGTGGCGGTCCGGCCGGGGGTTCGGTGGTCTCGCCGAAGCCGTTCGGTTGCTGCCGGATCTACTGCGACTGGTGTCGCGGCTCGCGCGCGACCGCTCGTTGCCGCGCGGGGTTCGGTTCCGGTTGTGGCTGCTGCTCGGCTATCTCGGATCGCCGATCGATCTCGTCCCGGATTTCCTGCCGGTGGTTGGTTACCTGGACGACGCGGTCGTCGTCGCGCTGGCGTTGCGCTCCGTCGTACGCGCCGCCGGACCCGACCCGCTGGACCGCCACTGGCCGGGGTCGGCCGAAGGGCTCGCAGCGGTCCGGCGCCTCGCCGGCGTCGGGCGGCCGGAAAGCTAGCCGGAACCGGCCGTCGGTTCGGCACGTCGGATGCACGAAGGGGGCGAGCAGATGCCACGAGCCGGTCATGTGATCCGCACCGTCGCCGCAACCGCCGGCATCGTCACGGCGCTGGCCGGCTGCGGCAGTCAGCTCGCGTCGTCCGGGAAGCCACCGGTGCTGCATCTCACCGGCACCGCGGCCGCGCGCGCGATGGGCGTCGCCGAACCGGCGGCGGGAGGCAGCGACGCGAGCTCGTCCAACGGTTACGAGCTGGCCGGCTCCCTGCCGTCGGGCCAGCCGGATCCGCAACCGGTCTACCGGCTCCGCGCCGCCGAATCCGGCGACGCGGCGGTAGTAGCCGCGGCCCTCGGTATCGGCGGCAACCTCACCGAGATCGACGGCGGCTGGGTGATCCGCGCGGCCGGCGGCAACCGGCTCGCGGTGCGGGTGGACGGATCGTGGACGTTCGGGCTGGACTGCTTCGCCGACCAGCCGATCGAGAAGGAGTCGCTCGACGTCATGTGCGCGAGCGCGGCCGGTGGCGGTGTCGCCGTCCCGAGCGATGTGGCGACCCCGGCTCCTACGCCGTTCCCGACGCCACCACCGGGACCGCCCGCTGCGGAGGCCGAAAAGGTGGCGAGTGGAATCTTCGAACGGCTCGGCATCGGCACCGACAACATCGTCAGCTACGTCGGTTCGCCGACGACGTCGGTGAGCGCGGCGCCGGCATTCGACGGCAAGCAGACGAGCGGTTGGTCGACCCGGCTCGACATCGATGTCGACGACCACGTCGTCGGTGGCGACGGTTGGATGCCGCGGGCAATCCGCGGCGACGACTATCCGGTCATCACGGCGCAGTCGGCATTCGACCAGTTGCACCGCATTCCGATGGGGCGCCCGGACATCTGCATGGTCCGCAAGGACGGCAAGCCGGGGTGCGAAGAGCCACCGCCGATCAAGGTGACCGGCGCGGTGCTCGGGCTCACCATCGCCCATGACGCGAAGGGTGCGGTGCTCGTCCCGGCCTGGCTGTTCGCGGTCGAGGGGCAGAACGATCCGATCGCGCAGATCGCCATCGACCCCGCCTACCTTGCGCCGCCGGACGCACCCGATTCGCCGGCACCGGTCCCGCCGGACGGCTCGGTCAACCCGGCGACTCCCGAGCAAGTGCCACCGGCGACGCCGAAGTAGTCGACCGACGAGAACGCGCACTCCGACGGCATCGGCCGGTTTACGCCATCCGCCGTCCCCTCGTGGCAAGCATGCGCCACCGCAGCGAATACCCGACCACCGTTACCGCGATCGCGATGGGCAAACCGCGCCGCGCAAGCACGTCGGGGCTGCGCAGGTTGCCCAGCACTATCAACGTCGCGTACGTGGTGAGCATCGTCATGAGGAGCATCCGGGCCCATTCCCGACCGCTGCGAGCCTGGACGAGCAGCGCAGCGACAACTCCGACCCACACCAGATCGAGCTGGCGAGGCGCCACCGCGGACGCATCCCAGGCGATGAAGAGCAGGGCGCTAAGCAGGGCGGCGCTTCTCCACATGGCTTCATTCTGCCTGCGGACCGTCCGTTTTGTAGAACTGGACGCCCGGTCTCGTCTCGACGCGACGCTTGCTCGCAGCTCGGTCCGGGATCAGTTGCGGTCGGCGGCTCGCTAGTCGGCTAGCCGCGGCCGACGAGATCCGGCAGGTGCGGCAGCCCGGCCCGAGCCGCGGTGTGCCGCGCCTGGGCGTTGCGCAGCCGGTTCATCGCGGCGGTGATGCGCTCGGTCGCGGCCTCGTCGTCGGGCGCGGCGTCGAGCGCAGAGATCAGCTGTTGCTCCGCATTGTCGATCTCGGCCTTGGTGGCCTCGAGGTGGAGCTGGGCGTCGGAGCTCATGCGTACCTCCTCGTCGGATGTGCGGTGATCGTCGACAGCCCAGATGAATACGCGCCGGCCGAGTCGGTAGACGGTTGGCGACGGCTCGGCGACAACTCGGCAAACACGCGTGAAATCGGTTCGCCATCCCACGAAGACAGTCCGACGATTGACCTCGTGGACACGCGTCACTGCAACCATCGGACCGCATGCCCAGCCGCGGACGCTCCTGATGCGGCGGCCGCCCGCGTCGTCGCCGACTGCCAGCAGCAGGGCTGGAGCTTGCTCTGCAACGGGCTCGTCACGTTCGACGACTTGGCCGACTTGTGTCCGGACGGCACCGTGCGGCCGGCCACCCGCCTGGCGCCGTCGCCCATCGCTTGAACCGCTGCTGCGCGGCCTGCTTCGACATCCCGAAGACGGCGCCGATCTCCGTCCAAGTAACGCCGGCCGCTCGCGCGTCGGCCACCACGGCGTAGAGGAGCGCTTCGGCCGCGGCCGTGACCTCGCTGACGGCGGCCAGTTGCTCTGGTGGCGAGGTCGCCGTCGCGAGAGCGGCGAGCTTCTTGACCACCAGCCGCTCAGCCTTGCGTCGGGACATGCGTCAAGTGTAGGTTGACGCAGTTCGTCAACTTCGTGTTGACGTCTTCACTGGCGGGAGGTGAGTCATGGCGAAGAAGAAGAAAGACACGAAGAAGGGAATGAAGAGCAAGAAGAAGAAGTAGCGCCGTCGCCGGGAACGTCGCCGGCGGCGCGGTTGTCGCCGGGGGCGGGCCGTAGACGCACGCCCGGCCGACCGTTCGCGAGATCTTGGGCGCTGAGAGGTCAGGACCTTCGCCCCTGGCCGCCGCCGGGAGTCCCGGCAACGATGAGAACCACGAGGCTGCACTCTGAACCACGGTCTGGTCCCGTCGTTCATCGCGAGTCGAGGGCGTGGATCATGTCTGAGAACAGCAGCCGTTACAGCTCCTACAAGGCGCTCGAATACCTGTGCGGGCACCGCCTGGACGAGTACACCTGGTGCCGGCAAGTGAAGTCGCATGCCGGCGACCACGACGCCGACCCCGATGAGCACTGGACCGCGGCCGACGACGCGGCGGTCGCCGCGCTTTTCGCCCTGTCAGCGTCGTGGAACGACGCACAGCCAGCGCCAGTGCCGGCCCCACCGGACAACGACGCCGGGGAGTGACTACAAGCGTGATCGCGTAGCACACCCCATACGGGCCGCCAGCGAGCGAATTCGGCCGCAACAGAGGTCGCCGGGCTGTGCGCGTTGTCGACCATCGGCTACTTCGCCGCGCGGATCGCGCACCGTCGGCCGTCCGCGGATCCGGCACCCGAGCGGATGAGAGAACTCTCACCGCCGTCTCAGTAACCGCTCACGTCCGGTTGCCGATGCTGAGGTCATGAGCGCCGCTCTCGACCACGCGACTGCCATCGATACGCCGCGGCTGCTCGGCGGGTACGAACGCGATCGGAACGTTCCGGTGCGCGCGGAAGTCGTCGACGTGCCGATGTTCTCGGTCCACGCGGACGCGGCCGAAATCGTCGCCTGGCTGGCCCAAGCGCCCGAGCAACCGCAGGTGTGTTACGTCGTACACGGCGAGCCAGATGCGGCCGAGGCCTTGCGAAATCGCATCCATCAGCAGCTCGGCTGGACCGCCGTCGTACCTTCGCTCGGCGAGCGGGTACGGCTGGACTGACGCTAGGCCGCCGAGCGTGCCGGCCCGGTCACCAGAACGAACCGTCGACGAAGTCCCGGACCAAGAGCGGGACCCCCAGAGTGACGGCGTGGTCGCCATGGGAAACGCGGATGCCGCGGGCATCGAGATTCAGCGTCCAGCCGTGAAGATCTGCGTGTTGCTCGAGAGCGCGGAGCAGCGCGGCCTCGCGTTGTGCTCGAGTCCCGTCCGGCATGTCGGCCAGCAGCGCGATCTCCTCGCGCAGTTGTGGACGGGTCATGGCGCCGTACTTCTCGAGCCGCTCGTCGATGTGGAGCAGGACCGGAGCGAGCGCTACGTCGGTGACGTCGTGCGGTAGCAGCGTCATGACGACCTCCTGGGTTGTTAGCTCGAGAATCGCCGGGCGGGCGGAGATCAGCCAGGGGCTAAGGTCCCGGCGGCGCAGGCGCCCTCTCTCGGCGAGGACTTTCGCCTCTTGGCGCGTCCGTACGCGGCATCGACGCTGGTGACGCTGCCAAAGGAGGCCGGCGATGACGTGCTTCCCGCACGACGTGATGGACGTCGTGCAACTCCGTTCACCCCGATGACGCCGGTACGGCTTCGGTCCACCGCGCTGTCCCTGGCAGTGATCGGAGCGTTCGGGTTGATCGGCGGTGGTTTCTCCGCGGCCGAGCAGCCATCGCGAGCCGGTGCGGCGGCGCCGATGCTCACCGACCCGAGCGAGGACTGCGGCGCCGCGTCGACGACGCCGATCGTCGACGGTGCGCCGGTCGTCGTGACCCTCGGCTCTGTCACGTTCACCGTCGGGTCGATCAATCCGTACGTTTGGCGCCATCCATTGAGTACCGACCCCGCTTGGCGGCTGTGGTTCGAAGGCTTCATGTACCTGCCGCCGCTCGCGCTGCGGGCGTACCTGGACGGCGCCACTCGCTCGCTGGCCACGATGGTCGGGCAAGTCGCCGCCTTCCACGCGCAGAACCCGGACCCCGGAAGCAGTCGTTACGGATGGGACGAGGGCACGGCACAGCGGCGTCTGCAAACGGAGAACTGCCTCTATCGCTTGACCGGCGACAGCCGGCTGCTGGCAAGCATTGCTTCGGACGTGGCGGTTCAGCTCGGTCCGCGTTACTACGGTCCGCCGTACGCGCGAGTCCACAACCACGGCTTGATGGCGAACTTGCGGGTGGTGCGCGCGGGCGAGCTACTCGGGGTGACGTCGTGGCGGACGACTGCAATCGCGCGGCTGAAGGCCGAAGCGCCGCTCGCGTTCTCCCCGCTCGGTACGACGTGGGAGCAGTCGTCGACGTACCACGCGTTCACCATGCGGCTGTGGGGGCAAGCGGCGGACTTGCTGGTCCGGCACGAACCGAGCAGCACAGCGATCGCCACGATCCGCGCGGCGACGGCACGGGCGGAGCTGGTGCTGAGCTGGATGACGGAGCCGAACGGCAACATCGTGCCGATCGGCGATAGCAGCGCCGCCCTCGGAATCACTCGAGTCTCGACCGCGCGGGTGTTCCGTGACGATCCGGCAGGCTGGCTGATCGGTCGTTGGTCGTGGACAGACCCGTTGACGACGTACTACCTGCTCCGGTACGGCCCGCCGCGGTGGGCGCACGGTCACGACGACCGCGACTCGCTCGTCTGGACAACGTGGGGCGAGCAAGTTCTCGTCGATCCCGGAGTTTTCGAGGGGGATCCCTCGTCGAGTTGGTGGGTTTGGCAGATGAGCGCGCCGGCTCACAATGTCGCCGTACTCAGCGGTCTTCAGCGCCGAACGAACCCGGTCAAGATCACCGGCGGAACCCTCCAGGCGTCCGCGCATGCGTGGCAGATCGAGGACGACGTCTACAGCCTCCATCACGTTCGCACCGTCAACGTGAACAGGACGACGCACACGGTCCGGGTGCGAGACAGCTTCGTCGGTCCTGGCATCTTCGATCAGTACTGGCACCTTGGCCCGAAGTGGCAGCTACTCCGGATCGCGCCCGATCGGCACTCTGCGGTCTTCACCCTGAGTTCGGGTCGGCGGTTGACGGTTGCGTCGAGCGGCATCATCGCGCAGGCCGTGCGGGCCGCCACCGCTCCGATCGCCGGGTGGGTGTTCCCGGTGTCCGGTCAGCGCGTCGGGGCTTGGCAGCTCCGGGTGCGCGCCGTGACCCGCACCATCGTGACGACCTTCGTGATGACCTGACCGCAGGACTGTGAGCGACGCTCTCTTCGGCTGACCGGCGCTCACGACGACGTGACCGTGATGTGACCGCACAAGATCAACTGGGGAGCGTCGGCTCACGTCGTAAACGCACAACCGCAGGTCATGGCGGAGGCTCGGGGATTTGAACCCCGGATGGGCGATAAACCCAAACCGCATTAGCAGTGCGGCGCCATAGACCGGACTAGGCGAAGCCTCCCCGCCCCCGGCGAACCGGGTGCGCCGCTCAGATTACCGCAGCCAGGCCGCCTTCGAACCAGACTCGGCAGCTAGGGCTGCCAGTGCCCGGCAGTGCCGTCATCGAGCACGTAGTCGACCCCACCGGCCGGATTCGCCACGAGGCTCACGACGCTCACGTCGTCGACGATCTTGCCGACCGCACACGCGGGGCACAACAAGCCGTCCGGACCGCGGCTGACGAACCACAGGGCCGGCTGCACCGTGCCGTCCTCGAAACCGAGTGTGCTCACGACAAGGTCGCCGCTCGGCAGCGTCGCCACGTGGCCGACGCCCGATTCGAGGACCGCATTTCCCACCACGTCCGCTCCGTAACGGCGCCACTGCTCGACGTCCCTGCCGGTGGAGACCAATAGCATGTCCGTCCCCTGCACGCCGAGGAGCACCTCCACGGCATCCGAGACCATGCTGGTGACACCGAGCCGCGCACCGACGCCGTCCCCCTCAGGGATCAGCTGCTGCATCGACGTCGGGCTCAGCTGGACGAACAGCCGGCCGCCGACCGCGACAACCCGCCCGGGAGCGCTCCCCGGCCCGAACGAGTGTGACCACAGCCGCCCGCCACCGGGCGCCATCTCCCAGACCTGCGACCCGGCCGTCGCCCACGCGTGCCCGCCCAGGAACGTGACGTCGCCAAAGCCGGCCCCGTGGTAGCCGGTCGACGTGCACGGGCAGCCGTCCGACGTCGACACGTCGAACGTCTGCAGCAACCCGTCCGGATAGCCCCCGTCGCCGCCGCCCCAGACCCATGCGTGACCGAGCCCGTAGGTCATGAAGTCGAACGGCGCCCGCACGTCCCACTGTTGCAGCGATTCATGCGTCGCCGGATCCACTTTCACCAGGAAACCCGAACCGTCGTTGGCCGCGGGATCCCGCCGGACCTCCCAGAGGTAGCCGTCTCCGGCCGCCACCGCGACCGCCATCTTGTCCCACGTCGTCACCCCGTGCCGGGCCACCGGCGACGCGGTCGGCGACGGCCGGGTCGGCACCAACCGCTCGCCGGCGGAGTCTCGCAACGACAGCGGTACGACGACCGCCGCCACCACGACCGCGATCACCGCCGCAGCGCCGCCACCCCACAGCGCGCGCGCCCGCCGTACCCGACGGGACACCAGACCGAGCGGATCGCTGGAAGACGGCGCGACGGGCGGCGCGGTCCGCAGCGATTCCCGCACCAGCTCTTCGATGTCGGTCATGACAGCACTCCGTCCGCGCCAACGCATTCGCGCAACTTCGCCAGTGCCTTGTGCGTCTGGCTCTTCACCGTCCCGACCGAGCAACCGAGCATCGCGGCGGTCTCCTGCTCGCTCCGGTCGTCGAGGTAGCGCAGCACCACCACCGCGCGCTGGCGGGCCGGCAACGTCGCCAGCGCCCGCCGGATCGCGTCGTGCTGGTCGAACCCGGCCCCCCCGTCGGCGACGACCACCTCGGGCAACACCGGCACCGCCGTCTCGTGCCGGCCGACCCGGCGCCAGCCGTTGATCCGGCCGCGGACGATCGCCCGCTTCACGTAACCGTCCGGGTTGTCCTTGTCGCGCACGAACGGCCACCGCAGCGCCACCCGCACCAACGCGGACTGGACGAGCTCTTCCGCTTCGACCGCGTCGCCGCACAGCAACGTCGCGTAGCGGACAAGCGACGGCCATTGCCCCCGCACGTAGTCGCTCAGCCGCGCATCCACGACCTCAAGACACCGCCCCGGGCCGAAAGGTTGCCCGCAAACTAGCCCAAAGTTTCGACCTCGAGCTCGCCGTCGGCGTACTGCTTGCGCAGCACCTTCTTGTCGAACTTGCCCACGCTCGTCTTCGGTACCTCGGCGACGAACGTCCACCGCTCCGGCAGCCACCACTTGGCGACCCGCCCCGACAGCCATTCGCAGATCTCGCCGGCCGTCGCCGACTCGCCGTCCCGGAGCACCACGGCGGCGAGCGGCCGCTCGTCCCACCGCTCGTCCGGCACGCCGACCACCGCGGCCTCGCGAATCGAGGGGTGCGCCATCAGCGTGCCTTCGAGCTCGACCGACGAGATCCACTCGCCGCCGCTCTTGATGACGTCCTTCGCCCGGTCGGTCAACGTGATGTAGCCGCGCGGGTCGATCGTGCCGACGTCGCCGGTGCGCAACCAGCCGTTGTCGAACTTCTGCGGGTCGTCGTCCTTGTGGTACGCCGCGGCCACCCACGGCCCGCGCACCTGCAACTCGCCGACCGCCTTGCCGTCGCGGTCGGCGACCGTGCCGTTGTCGTCGACGATGCGTCCCTCGACGCCGAACGCGAACCGGCCCGCGGTCGCGCGGTAGTCCCAGGCCGCCTCGGCCGACAGCCCGCGCGGCGGCCGGGCCACCGATCCCAGCGGCGACGTCTCCGTCATCCCCCACGCCTGGATCACCGTGATGCCGAGCTCGTCCTCGAACGCCTTCATCAGCGCCCGCGGCACCGCCGAGCCGCCGCAGATGATCCGCTTGATCGAGGAGATGTCGTGCCCCGGGTTCGCCCGCAGGTAGGTGAGGATGTCGTTCCAGATCGTCGGCACCGCGCCGCTCATCGTCGGCCGCTCCGCCTCGATCGCCCGGACCAACGGCTCGGCTTGCAGGAACCGGTCCGGCATCACCAGGTCGGCGCCGGCCATGAAGGCGGCGTACGGGATGCCCCACGCGTTCGCGTGGAACTGCGGCACGATCACCAGCGCGACGTCCTCGGCCGACAGCGCCAGCATGTTCGCCGTCGTCGCTGCCATCGAGTGCAGCCACATCGACCGGTGCGAGTACGCGACACCTTTCGGATTGCCGGTCGTGCCGCTCGTGTAACACATCGCGGCCGCCGACCGCTCGTCCACGTCCGGCCAGTCGTACGACGGATCCCCGCTCGCCAACACGTCGGCGTACCGCACGATCTGCTTGCCCGCGGGCTCGAGCGGCGCGGTGTCTCCCTCGCCGACCACGACGACCGTGTGCACCGTCGACATCTCCGGAAGCACCTTCGCCAGCAGCGGGATCAGCGACGAGTCGACGATGACGATCTGGTCCTCGGCATGCCCCGCGATGTAGGCGACCTGGTCGGGGAAGAGCCGGATGTTGAGCGTGTGCAGGACCGCCCCCATCGACGGGATCGCGAGGTAGGCCTCCATGTGCTCCTGGTTGTTCCACATGAAGGTGCCGACCCGCTGATCGCCCTCGACACCGAGCCCGCGCAGCCCGTGCGCCAGCCGGGCCGCGTTGGCCGCGACCTCGGTGAACGCCGCGCGCCGGTTCGCGGTCTCACCGACCGTGATGATCTGCGCATCGGGATAGACGTCACAGCCGTGCCGGAGGATCGAGGCGACCGACAGCGGGACGTCCTGCATGGTGCTTTTCATGACGGCATTGTGCTGTGTGCTGCCTCACACGTCAGCAGGGGTTAGCCCAAAGGTCAGTGTTAGCTCGGCGCTAGCGGGCATGAGATCCGATGTTCCCGACAAACCAGGAGGCGCTACGTCATGCGGATCCCGCGGATCGACCCGAAGGACGCGACTGGTCTTTACGACAAAGTCGTCGGCCTCGGCAAGGAGGTCGTCGGCGAGGTCTTCGACACCCAACGCCTGATCGAAGCCGGCGAGGCGCAACAGGCCAAGGGCACGGAGAAGCTCAAGGCCATTCGCGAGCAGGCGAAGGCCGACGCACATAAGGCGAAGGCACGGACCTACGAGAAGCGCGAGCAGACCGCGCAGAAAGCGAAGGTGTGACCGACATGGGCGTCATGGAGCAGGCCAAGGGCAAGCTGAAGGAAGCCGCCGGCGACCTCACCGACAACAAAGCCCTGAAGATGGAGGGCGAGGCGCAGAACGCCAAGGGCGCCGAGGAGCGCAAGGCCACCGAGGCGCAGGCCAAGGCGCAGGCGCACGAGAAGAAGGCCGACATGCACGAGGCGACCCAGGAAGCTGCCGAGTCGCTGTAGCTCGTCGATCGGGGTCCGGCTGCGGGGGCAGCCGGACCCCGACCCTTTTGCTCATCGGATGGACAGCGTCACCGGGTTCGAATAGCCGGGGGCGCGGCCCCGATTCGCGGCGACCACCGTTCGCATCTTCGTCGTCGAGCGCTTGGCGATGACAATCCTGAATACGTAAGCGCCGCCACTTCCCGTCACCGTCGTCGCCACGTTGTGCCAGGCGTCGTTCGACCAGACCTGGCGTACGACGACAACGCCCGCGAAGCGCGGGCCGATCGCGCCGGAGAGCTTCACCGGAACACCGCGCGCGGCCACCGAGTGCGAGAGCCCGGCCGTGATCCGCGACCGCACCAACGTGGTCGTCAGGCTCGCGGCCGCCTGCACCCCCGTCGTACCGGGGTAATACATCCGGATCTGCGTCGACCGCGTCGGCGACCGGACGATCTGCACCTGACCCGCGTCGTCGGTCGTCAACCGCTGCAACAGACCCCACGTCGTACCGCCGAGCGGTCGCGCGAACACCTGCACCGGCACGCCGACCAGCGGCGTCCCCGAGTCCGTGTTGCGCACCGTACCGACGTAGCGCACCGACGACCCGATGTAGATCGCCTTGGCCGAGGCGGTCGTCACCAACGACGTCGGCGCCACCGGGATGACCGTGCGAGTGGTCGTCGGACCCGCACCGACGAGGTTTCGCGGCGTCACCGTCAGCGTGTACTGGTGGTTGCTGGTGAGCCCGCCGAACGTGGCCACCGTCGCGGTCGCCGGCAGGCTCAGGTGCTGGCCGGTCTCGACGACCCGCACGTCATAACCGGTCAAGGCGGAGGTTCCGGCGTCGCCCGGCAGCCAGGTGAGGATCGCGCTGCGCACGCCCGCGTTCGGGACGACGCGCTGCGCCGGTCCGGGAACGGTCGGCGGCCACGAGGTCGGCACCGAGCCGTCGGCGAACGTCGCCCAGTCGGTGCCCGACGCCAGCCGCGACATGTCGACGCCGCCGCGGATGCCGCTCACCGATGCCGACGCGGTGTACTGCCACAACGACGCGCTCGGATCGACGGTGCCGTCGTACGACGCCATCCAGAGCGGGTAACGCGACAGCGCCGCCGGATCGCCGATCTCGCGCAACCAGAAGTGCGGGTAGCTGTAGATCATCGGCGTCCGCCCGGTGAGGCGCCGGACGTCGAGCAGGAAGTCCTGCGCCCAGACGATCAGCTCGGCGCGGGACAGCCCGCCGGTGTTCTCGAGGTCGAGCGCCGGCGGCAACGTCCGGACGGCCGTGACGTCGCCGAGCCGCGCGACGTAGAACTTCGCCTGCGCCAGCGCGCTCGATCCGATCGGCCGCGACGGCCGCGCGAAGTGGTAGCTGCCGCGCACCATCGCCGCGTTCTTGACCCCCGCGTAGTCGCTCGCGAACCACGGGTTGACGTAGCTCGTGCCCTCGGTCGCCTTCACGATCGCGAACTCGCGCCCGGACTTGCGCACCGACGGCCAGCTGATCGCGGCGCCGTTCGGATGCTGGTACGACGAGACGTCGGGGCCGTCGACGACCGTGGACGTGGTGGTGGCTTCGGGCGCGAACGAGGTCGGCGCGGCGAGCGTCGCGCCGGCCGTCACCGCCGATGCCGGCAGCAGCGGGATCAACACGAGGGCGGAGACCAGGCGCAAGCGCATCGGAGCAGACCTCGGGGAAGGCGGGCGGGGCGTGCTCTCAAGGTCGGCGACATCCCGCGCGCGCGTGAGGGAGACCCGAACAAATGGTTCGATCGGGCGGCCTGCCTGGGAGACATTGGTCTTACCCGCCCGCGCGAATGCTTCGCCCGTTTTAACTATTTGCTTTGGCGAACCAAAGTATCTATCCTGGCCGCATGCCCGCACCCAGCCCGACCGAGCTCTTCCTTGCGCTCGGCTCGGTGGTGAAGCGGCTGCGGCACAGCCCGCTGCCTGGCGCCGAGCAGGGCCACGCGCCGTTCGCCAACGCGCAGCCGGCCCCCCGGCACATCGCCGCGTTGCTGCAGATCGCGACCGACGGCCCGATCGGGATGTCCGAGCTCGCCGACAAGCTGCACGTCTCGCTCGCCACGACGAGCCAGGTCGTGACCGAGCTGGGCGAGTGGGGCCTGATCGAACGCAGCGGCGACGATGCGGACCGGCGACGCACGCTGGTCTCCGTCGCGCCGGCGCACCAGCCGCTCACCCGGGCGATCATCGACCAGCGGTTGCGCCCGTTGCAGCGGGCGTTGCGCCGGCTCGAACCGGACGAGGCCGCAGCCCTGTTGCGCGGTCTCGTCGTACTCGCCGAAGAGCTCGGCGCCACCAGCGCGGCGCCGTCGAAGGAGCTGTCTCGATGAGCATGCAGCCGGCGCCCGGCATCACGATCTCGGCTCGCCAGCTCAAGCTGGTGTTCGCCGGTCTGATGCTCGGCATGTTCCTCGCCGCGCTCGACCAGACCATCGTGTCCACCGCGTTGCCGACGATCGTCGGCGAGCTCGGCGGCCTCAACCACCTGTCGTGGGTGGTCACGTCGTACATGCTCGCGTCGACGGTCTCCACGCCGCTCTACGGGAAGCTCGGCGACCTCTACGGCCGGAAGAAGCTGTTCCAGGTCGCGATCGTCATGTTCCTGGTCGGTTCGGTGCTGTCCGGTCTCGCGCAGGACATGGGACAGCTGATCGGTTTCCGGGCGTTGCAAGGGCTCGGCGCCGGCGGGCTGATGGTCGGCGCGCAAGCCATCATCGGGGACGTCGTGCCGCCTGCGGTGCGGGGCCGCTACATGGGCATCATCGGCTCGGTCTTCGCCGTCGCGTCGGTGATCGGGCCGCTGCTCGGCGGGGTGTTCACCCAGCACCTGTCGTGGCGGTGGGTCTTCTACATCAACCTGCCGGTCGGCGCGATCGCGCTCGCGGTCGTCGCGACGGCGCTGCATGCGCCGACGCACAAGGTCGAGCACAAGGTCGACTACCTGGGTGCCGCGGTCCTGTCCGGCGCGGCCACGGCGTTGGTGCTGGTGTTGACGTGGGGCGGCACGCAGTATGCGTGGACCTCGGCGCCCATCCTGATCTGCGCGGTGCTGACCGTCGTGCTCGCGGTGTTGTTCGTCGCGATCGAGCAGCGGGTGCCGGAACCGATCCTGCCGTTGCGGTTGTTCAACGACTCGATCTTCCGGGTGTCGACCGCGGCCAGCGCGATCGTCGGCCTGTCGATGTTCGGTGCGATCACGTTCCTGCCGCTGTTCCTGCAGACGGTGCACCTCGTGTCGCCCACGCTCTCCGGCATCCAGCTGCTGCCGATCATGGCGTTCGTGCTGACCATGTCGATCTGGAGCGGGCGGCGGATCGCGAAGCGCGGCACCTACCGCATCTATCCGATCGCCGGTACGTCGATCCTCACCGCCGGCCTGTTCGGCCTCGCGACGTGGGGCATCGGCATCACGTCGTCGTACTGGACGACCGCGGTGTTCATGGCGATGATCGGCGCCGGCCTCGGCCTGACGATGCAGGTGCTGGTCCTGTCGGTGCAGAACTCGGTGGACTACCGTGACCTCGGCGTCGCGACGTCGACGGTGACCTTCTTTCGGTCGATCGGTGGCTCGATCGGCGTCGCGGTGTTCGGCGAGATCTTCGCCAACCGGCTGGCCGCGCATGTCGCCGCCGGCGGGCCTGCACTGCAGAAGTTGGGTGCGTCGGTGCACGAGTTGACCCCGGAGAAGTTGAAGGCGTTGAAGCACGCCAACCCGGCGATGTTCGACCAGTTCCTGCACGCGTTCCAGCCGGCGCTGCACACGGTGTTCCTCGCGTCGGTGCCGTTCGCCGCGATCTGCATCGCGATCGTGCTGATGCTCAAGGAGACGCCGCTACGGCGGACAACCGGCCGTGGCGTCGGGATGGACGCGGCGGAGTCGAGCGCGATGGTCGAATCGGCCGAGACGGCCCTTACGCCGGCGAATGCTCAGTCAGGAAGTCCCGCAGCAGCGCGGTGACCTCGTCCGGCTTCTCGGCCTGCATCCAGTGCGCGGCGCCGTCGATGCGCTCGTAACGGAACGGCCCGTCGACGTAGTTCTTCGAGTCGGTCATCTGCCGCTCGGTCAACGCGAAGTCGCCGCTGCTCCAGACGCCCATGACCGGCGTGGTGACCCGCGGGAGGTCGACCGGGCCGCTGACAAGGGTGCGCGGGTGCGCGTTGGCGCGGTACCAGCCGAGGCTGGCCGTGAGCGCGCCCGGCTCGGCGAGGTGCTCGATGACCTGTTGCTTGTCCGGATGGCTCGCGAGCATCAGTTCCTTGTTCTGCTCGAACCACTGTTCGGCGATGCCCTCGAAGTTGAACAGCAGCATGTACCAACTGCGCATGCGCTGCTCGAACCCGGCGTCCCGGAACGCGTTGGGATGGCCGACGGACAGCGCGGTCAGGCTGTGCACGCGGTCGGGCAGGAACGCGGTGAGGCCCCACGCGGCGGCCGCGCCCCAGTCGTGCGCGACGACGTGCGCCTTCGCGGTGTCGGTGGCGTCCAGGATGGCGAGCACATCGAACACGGTGTTCTTGAGTTGGTAGGCGTCGACGTCCTGCGGCTTGTCGCTCGCGCCGAAGCCGCGCAGGTCGGGGGCGATGGTGCGGTAGCCGTCGCTGCTGAGCGCGGCGACCTGGTGCCGCCAGAGGTCGTGCGTGTCCGGCCAGCCGTGCAGGAAGAGCACCGGCGTACCGTCCTCCGGACCGTCGACGAAGACCTCGATGCCGACCCCGCCCTCACCCGTCACTCGCATGCCGAGACCGTACTCCCGCCCGGACTTGTCAGCACCACGTGTGGCTATAGCCACATCAGCGGCTGACAAGTCCGGGGTGTGGACGGCTGCCGACGCGATCTCACCGGAGTCGGCAGGCTGGCGCGGTGCCCTACTCGGTTGCGACCCGCCGGCAGCTTCTGGCGGCCGGTGTCACCGACGGGACGCTGCGCGCGAACCTCGTCGCGGACCGGTGGCGCGCTCTGAACGAACGGGTGATCTGCACGCACAACGGCCCGCTCACCGTGTCTCAGCAACGATGGGCGGTCTTCCTCAGCGCGCCGCAGCCGGCCGCGATGTGCGGGCGGACGGCGATGGCGATGTGGGGTGTCACCGGGCATGACGATGGCGCCGTCCACGTCCTCGTCCGCCGCGGCGCTCGGGTACTGCCGGTGCCCGGGGGCGAGGTGGCCGTGCATGAGTCTCGCCGGTTCGGTCCGGGGGACGTCGTGTCTGGCCGAGCGCCGCAGCTGACGTCGCTCGCGCGCGCGACGGTCGACGCGGCGACCTGGACCCGAACCCCCCGCGACGCGGCTCGGCTGTTGGTGGCGCCTGTCCAGCAGCGGCTCGAACTCGCGGCGAACCTGCTTCGCGTCGTCGAACGCACAGGCCGGGTCCGGCATCGAGCGATGTTGCTCTCGCTGTGCCGCGATCTCGTCGGCGGGGCGCAGGCGCTCTCGGAGGTCGAGTTCCTTGCCTTCTGCCGCCGGCACGGCCTGCCGCCGCCCGTCTTGCAGGGGCGGTTGGACGCGGCCGGCCGCCGGCGCTACCTCGACGCGACGTTCCGGCTGGCCGGCGGCCGCGTCGTACGGGTCGAGGTCGACGGCGGCGTTCACCTGACGTTGACGACCCGCTGGCTCGACACCCTCAAGGACAACGACGCGACGTTGGCCGGGCACGTCGTGTTGCGCTTCCCGAGCGTCGCCATCTACCTCGACGACCCGCGGGCGGTCGACCAACTACGTCGAGCCCTCGGACTTGTCAGCCGCTGATGTGGCTATAGCCACACGTGGCGCTGACAACTCCCCAGCTAGGGTTGGGCGCATGGTGTCGGAGACCTTTGATGCCTCCGCGTGGCGGGCCGTCGAGGGCTTCGAGTTCACCGACATCACCTACCACCGGGCCGTCGACACCGGCGCGGTGCGGATCGCGTTCGACCGGCCGGAGGTGCGCAACGCGTTCCGGCCGCACACCGTCGACGAGCTCTACCAAGCCCTCGACCACGCCCGCCAGAGCGCCGATGTCGGCGTCGTACTGCTCACCGGCAACGGCCCGTCGCCGAAGGACGGTGGCCGCGCGTTCTGCTCCGGCGGCGACCAGCGGGTGCGCGGTAAGGACGGCTACGAGTACGACGGCAAGCCCGGCGGCCGGCTGCACATCCTCGAATGCCAACGCCTCATCCGGTTCATGCCGAAGGTCGTCGTCACCGTCGTCAACGGCTGGGCGGCCGGCGGCGGGCACAGCCTGCACGTCACCGCCGACCTCACGATCGCCAGCCGCGAGCACGCGCGGTTCAAGCAGACCGATGCCAAGGTCGGCAGCTTCGACGGCGGCTACGGCTCCGCCTACCTCGCCCGCCAGGTCGGCCAGAAGTTCGCCCGCGAGATCTTCTTCCTCGGCCGCGAGTACGACGCCGACGCGATGCACCGGATGGGTGCGGTCAACGCCGTCGTCCCCCACGACGAGCTCGAAGCCACCGCCCTGCAGTGGGCCCGCGAGATCATGGCGATGAGCCCGACGGCGTTGCGAATGCTCAAATATTCGTTCAACCTCATCGATGACGGGCTCGTCGGCCAGCAGCTGTTCGCGGGCGAGACGACGCGCCTCGCCTACATGACCGACGAAGCCGCCGAGGGCCGCGACGCGTTCCTCGGCAAGCGCGATCCCGACTGGTCGCCGTACCCGTTCTATTACTGATCCAGCAGCGCGGCCACCCGGTGCCGCGCCTCCTCCGGACCGTCCGCAGCCAGCGCGGCAGCCGCCGCCTCGCTGCACTGCGACGACGTCGCGCGAGCGAGCGCAGCGCGTACGACGGGAAGCAGCCGCGGTGTCATCGACAAGCCCGCGGCGCCGAGGCCGACGAGCACCAGCGCGAGCAGCGGATCGCTCGCCGCCTCACCGCACACCGTCACCGCGCGGCCGGCGACCGCGCCGGCCCGCAACACCGTCGCGACCAGATCCAGGAACGCCGGCTGCCACGGATCGAGCAGGTCGGCCAGCTCGCCGTCGCCCCGGTCGGTCGCGAACGCGTACTGCGCCAGGTCGTTCGATCCGACGGAAACGAAGTCGACGACCCGCAACAGGTCCCCGGCCCGCAACGCCGCGGCCGGGATCTCGACCATCACGCCGACGTTCGTCAACCCTGCTTCGTGTGCCCGCGCCGCGAACCACGCGGCCTCCGCCGTCGTCGCCACCATCGGCGCCATCACCCGGACGTCGGCCTTGGTCTCCCGGGCGGCGCGGGCGATCGCGGTCAGCTGATCCGTCAGCAGCTGCGGATGCCGGCGCGCGACCCGCAAGCCGCGCACGCCGAGCGCCGGATTCGCCTGCTCGCCGAGCCGGACGAACGACACCGGCTTGTCGGCGCCGATGTCGAGCGTCCGCACGGTCACCGGCCGGCCGGGAAAGGCGTCGAACACCTCGCGGTACGCGACGATCTGCTCTTCGACCGTCGGCGGCTCGTCGCGGTCCAGAAACATGAACTCGGTACGGAACACCCCGACGCCCTCGGCGCCGACCTCACGCGCCTCGTCGAGGTCGGACTTGCCGCCCACCGCGACCAGCAGCTCGACCGCGCGGCCGTCCGCCGTACGTCCCGGACCGGTCTGTATCCGAGCCGGCGACGGCCCGCCACTGCGTTGCAGCTCGCCGACCGTCTCCGCGTCGGGATCGGTCGTGATCGTCCCTGCGGATCCGTCGATGGCGACCCGCTGGCCGGTGGCCAGCGTGGCAACACCGGGCGCCCCGACGACGGCCGGAATTCCCAACGATTTGGCCAAAACCGCGGTGTGCGACGTCGGCCCGCCGCGCTCGGTGACAAGCGCCAGCACCCGATCGGGATCGAGTGTCGCGGTCAGCGCCGGCGACAGGTCGCGGGCGACGAGCACGTACGGCGTACCGGGGTCCGGGATCCCCGGCGGCGGCTCCCCCAGCAACCGCGCGACGACACGGTCGCGGACGTCGTCGAGCTCGGCCGCGTCGGGCGCCGGGCGCAGCGGATCCGAGGCGCGCATGTCGCGATAGGCGCCGAACCCCTCCCACGCGGCGCGCGCGGCGGTACGGCCGGCGCGGACGAGCTGGCGGATCAGGGCGCCCAGCGCGGGGTCGACGACCATGCGCGCCTGCCGGACCAGGACCGCACCGGAGACGCCGGCGCGCGCGGCCAATGCGTCGAGCTCGGAACCCACCGCGTCGAGCGCTTCGGCGATCTGTTCGGCGGCGTCGGCCGCATCGACGGGGCCCGGTTCGCGGGCCGGCAGCACCGGCCCGTGCACCCGGGCGACCGGGCCGACGGCGACGCCGGGGCTCACCCCGATGCCGGCATAGCGAGCGGTCAACCGGACGCCATCCGCTTCTGATGCTCGCGCCGGGCGGTGAAGCCGGCCAGCGCGGCGAAGCCGGTCGGCGCGATTCGCATCGCGCGCCAGAGCAGCCGCGCCTGGCGCGGCGTGACGACCATCGCCTTGTTGCGGTCGACACCACGCAGGATGTCCTGCGCCAGCGCGGCCGGCGAATACAGCTTGCCCATCTTCTCGGCCGCCTCGCGGACGCCGCCTTCCGGCGCGGTCGACGGCTTCGGCAGATCCTCCGGACCGGTCGAATCGAGGATCGGCGTATCGGTCCAGCCCGGGCAGACCACCGTCACGCCGACGTTGTGCGCCTTCGCCTCGCCGCGCAACGCGAGCGAGAGTCCGACGACGGCGTGCTTCGTCGCGACGTACGGCGTGAGGTACGGCGGCGGCGTGAGCCCGGCGACGGATCCGATGTTGACAATGTGCCCGCGCCGCTGCCGGGCCATGACCGGGTAGGCCGCCTGGATGCCGTGCACCACGCCGCGCAGGTTGATGTCGATGATGCGATCCCAGTGCGCGACGGTGAGCTCGAGGACGTCGCCGCCGACGCCGATGCCGGCGTTGTTGACGATCAGGTCGAGCGTGCCGTGCGCGGCGACGGTGTCGTCGACGAGCCCCTGTACGGCGGCCGCGTCCCGCACGTCCACCTTCGCGGCGACCGCCTTGGCGCCGATGTCACCGGCCACCCGCTCGGCCGACGCGCCGTCGATGTCGGCGACGACGACCGTGTCGCCGCGAGCGGCGAGCGCGCGACACAGCGCTTCGCCGATGCCGGAGCCGCCGCCGGTGACGATCGCCACGCGCGCCATGTGAGGTCCCTTCGGGTCAGGTGGGTCCAGTGTCCAGGCTGGCGGCTTCGCGCTCGAAGGCGCGTCCCACCGCGGTGGTCATCTCCTGCTGGAACGCCGCGACGACCGCCTGCGCCGCGAGCGGTTGCAACGCCTCGATGACCGACCGCAGCCGCGGCAGCTGCTCGGGCGGCATGCCCGCGTCGACGTACTCCCGCCAGTGCACCTCGAGGAACATCGCGACGAACGCGTCCGAGACGGCGCGGCTGTGCTCGAGCAACACCGTGAGTACGCCGACGAGTTGCTCGACGCCGTAGCCCATCGCGGCGAGCTCGCGGCCGACGCGCAGCAACGTCGGGTTGAGCACCCGCACCTGACCCTCGGCGACCGGTTCGACGACGCCGAGGTCCGCCAGCCGGCCGAGCAACACCGGGTCGGGCAGCACGCCGTAGCCGGCGGCGAGCTCGGCCTCGCCGACGACCTGCGGCGACTCGGTCAGCCACGGGCCCAGCGCGGTCCGGTAGAACGCGATCGTCTCGTCGGCGGAGGGGGCCGCGGGGGCGGTGACGAGCTTGCGGATCGAGGCGAGATTGAAGCCCTGCTGCTGCAGGCCGGCGATGAGCTGCAGCCGGGCGACGTGTTCCGCGCCGTAATAGCCGGTGCGGCCGCGCAGCCGGGCGGGCGGCAACAGGCCGCGGGTGACGTGGGCGCGGATGTTGCGGACCGTCATGCCGGTACGCGCGGCCAACTGCTCGATCGTCAGCAGGTCCGCCTCGGCCACGGACAACAGCCTAAGGAGAGAGGTCCGTGACCGATGGGGGCAACTCCACCGGCCACGGACATCTCTCCCGTGGCGCCTCGGGTCGGCGGCGAACTGCCGTCAGACGTGACCCATGGCCTGGAAGTCGTAGACGCCGAGCAGGCTGGTGAGGATGAACGCGTTGGTGACGTTCACGCTGTTGATCACGAGGGCCTTGTCCCACGTCATCGGGATCAGCGTCGCGTCCTCCATCAGCTTCTTGTCGACCTGACCCCAGATCTCCGCCGCCTTGTCGGCGTCGGTGGTGCCCACTGCCTGGTCGATCATCTTGTTGATCTCCGGGTCGTTGATCTCGGAGTAGTTGCTGTTGCCTTGCGCGAGGATCTTCCGGCCGTCGATGAGCGACGAGAAGAACCCGTAGCCGGTCGGCCAGTCCGCGCCCCAGCCGGCGATCATCAGGCCGAAGCCACGGTGCCGGTTGACCGACGGCGAGCCGATGAACTGGCTGTAGTAGGTCGCGTTGTCACCGAGGTCGATGGTCACGTTGATGCCGACCCGGCGCAGCGACGACTGCACCGCCGTGGCCATGTTCTTGCCCTTGGTGGTGTTGGACGAGGCGAGGTGGGTGCTGAAACCGTTCGGCTTGCCGCACTGCTTGAGCTCGTCTTTCGCCTTCGCGATGTCGCCCTGCCCGTTGTCGTCCGGGTAGAGGTCGAACCGGGTGAAGCCCTTGACCGCGGGGTTCAGCATCGACGTCGCGACATCGCCACCGCCGATCGGCCCACCGCGCGCGGTCTGCCAGTCGACCTTGCTGACGGCGTACTGCACCGCGCGCCGGCAGTGCACGTTGTCGAACGGTGCGACGTGGGTCTCCATCGCGAGGTAGCGGGTGGCGCCGGTGATCGGGTTGTCGGCCCGCGCCTTGAGCGCCGGCGTGCTGAGGATCTTCGCCTGCGTCGAGGTCTGCACGCCGACGCCGTTGATGTCGACGTCCGCGATGTTGGTGATGAGCCGGTTGTCGACGTCGACGTCGTTGGCGTCGACAGTGAACACGATCTTGTCCGGCAACGCCTTGCGGAACGGGTCGCTGGCGGCGCTCCAGTTGGTGTTGCGCACCAGCGTCAGGCTCTTGCCCGGGGTGTAGCTGGCGAACTTGTACGGGCCGTTGGAGATCGGGTGGAAGTTGTAGTGCGCGCCGCCCTTCGAGCTCAGGTCATATGCGATCGGCACGGGCGTGGTGTCCGGCAGCGCCATGATGTAGTTCCAGTCGCCGACGACGGTGTTCAGGTGGAACACGACGGTGCTGTCGTCGGGTGTGTCGATGGTCGACAGGCCGAGATGGTTCGGGTCCTTGTCGGTGTACGGGCCTTTGTAGGTGTCGCAGCCGCCGGCCGCGTTCGCGCCGCCGGGGCAGAGGAACGTGATGACGTACGTCGGACCGCCGTTGATGACGGTCTGCGCGAACACCCGCTCGATCGCGTACTTGACGTTCTTCGACGTGATCGGGGCGCCGTCCTCGAACTTCAGTCCGGGCCGGAGCTTGTAGGTCCAGTCCTTGCCGTTCGGGCTGCTGCCGAGCGCGGACGCGATGTCGGGTACGACGTCGAGGCTGCCGCTGCCGGGCAGTGCCTTGTAGGCCATGAGGCCGCGGGAGATCAGCCGCTGCATGTCCCAGCAGTGGCCGTAGTAGGTGCGGGCCGGGTCCCAGTAGTCGCAGTCGCCGTCGGCGATGAGGTTCAGCGTGCCGCCGGCCTTCGTCGACGGGTTGCGCACACCGGTGGTCCCGGCGTTGAACACGTTCTGGGCGGCCGGCGGCGGGTTGCCTCCGCCCGACCCGCTCGCGCAGCCGGCCATCAGCAACCCGAGTGCCGAGACCGCGGTACCGAGGCGGATCAAGCCCCGGTGACCGGTGAAGATTCCGCTCATGATCGCCCCATTCATGGGATTGCGCCCTCTCGTCGTGCGCAACGTCGTAAGAACGCGCGCAGCGCGGTTGCCCCGACGATGTCTCGCCGGTGCCTTCTCACGTGATCGTTGCCACTGCCGAGACGGCGACGGGGGCGCCGGTTCGGGCGATCGGCGTGAACCGTAGGCAGTAGTTCGACGGTCCGAAAAGGGGGTTCGACCACATTGACGGTCGAATCGTGACCGGCAATACCGAATCGTGACCCGGGCGTGATCGGCCGTGACCTGACGGTGTTCTCGCCGCGATGTTTCGCGGCCGGTTCTTCTAGAGCTCGCGCCACCCGGAGACGGTGACCGGACGGTCGAAGCCCGCGGTGCTGCTGAGCTGGTCGATCTCGGTGTCGTAGTGCACGTCGACACCGCCGGCCGCGGTGATCGACCCGCAGACGAGCAGCCCGTAGACGTCGACGTGGCCGGTGGCGGCGCAGTCGGCGTTCGGCGCGTAGACGACCGCCGAGAGGCTGGTCTCGGACGACGAGCCGGCACCGAGGCTGACCGCCGGCGTGCCGGATCCGCCCGACGTGCTGATGAGCAGCAGCGTCGACGGCGGCCGCGGGTTCAACCGCGTGGGCGTGCATGACGGGTTGGTGACCGCCGAGCACTTGACGCTGGAGTTCAGCGAGAGGCCGGCGGGGATGGTCAGCGTGCCGTTGAAGCAGATGATGATCTGCGAGCCGGCGACGTTGGCGAGGTTCGCGATCGCGGTCGCGCTCATCGTGACGTTCGTGAAGCTGTAGACCGCGTTCGCGGCGAGCGCCGTCGTACCGGTGTAGGCGACCGTGCCGGCCCCGATGCCCTGCGAGCAGACCGTCGAGAGCGGGAAGTCGAGGCGCTCGTGGTGCGTGAGGACCGTCGTACCGACCGCGGCGCAGACACCCGCGTCGCCGACGCAGGTGCCGGTCGCCGACGGATCCACGAAGCCGGGCACCGGCGCGTTGAAGATGGAGACGCCGCTCGTGCTCGAGAGGTCGACCGCCCGCATCGTCAACGGACCGTTGGTCACTGCGGTGCCGAACGCCTGCGCGGCGTGCGTGCACATGCGGGTGTCCGAGTCCGACATCGACGCGGTGGCACCGGACGTCGTACACACGTCGGAGCTGACGTTCGAGTCGTAGCGGTCCACGGCGCTCGGGCCGGTGGAGCCGAGGTTCAGCGAGCTCTTTCCGAACAGCGGGACGCTGAGCAGGTCGCCGACGCTGACCGTCGCCTGGATGTGGCGGGTCACGGTGCGGCCGTGGTTCGTCGCGGTCCCGGTGGCGTCGACCAGCCAGCCGCCGGCGACCGCGGTCGCGCTCGCGGAGTAGGTCGTGCCGGTCCCGGCGGTGCCGGTGATCGCCGGGAACGACGCGGCGGTCGGGTTGGCCTTCGCCTGCGCGACCAGCTCGTCGAGGCCGCGCTCGGCGCCGGCCAGCGCCGACTCGAACGCGACGTCGTGCCGGGCGGCGAGGTGCGAGCTCAGGATCGTCGCGAGGCCGAGGGTCAGCAGCCCGGTGACGACGACGATCGCGAGCATCGCCATGACGATGCTGCCCTCGTCATTTTCGCGGACGCGGCGGCGGAGGCGGATCACGACGCGTTCCGGATGTCGGCGGCGTCGCTGACGTCGAGGTAGCACTGCGACGGGACGGCGCGGGTGGCGCAGATCGACCGGCCGGAGACCGGGTCGACCTGGTCGACGACGAGCTCCACCTGGACGGTGCCGACGCAGGACCGGGCGTACGCGGTCGGCGTCTGCCCGGCGATGACGCACGTCGCCGCGTTGACCGCCGGGTCGGTGGTCGTGAAGCTCGGCGCCTTGGCCACGACGCTGAACACCGGCTGGCTGGCGCTGTTCACCAGGTGCGTGATGACGGTCTTCGGTTGCGGCGAAGTCAGCGGGTGGCCGGCCGCGTCGGTGTCGCTCTCGGTGAGGACGAGCGACGTGACGCCGTTCTGGGTGACCACCGAGTAGGTGAAGTCGCGGGTGACGCCGGCGGCGGTGACGGTGACGGCTTCCAGCTTGTCTGACGTCAGCCCTTGCAACGGGTTCGCCGACCGCAGGTCGCGCAGCGTCCGCTGCAGCGCCTGCCGGGTCTGCACGAGTGCGGTCGTCCGTCCGTCCATTTCGCTGGTACGGCGGAACGTCGTAACGATGACCGTCGTCGTGACGAGACCAATGACGGCGGCGAGCACCATGACGACGACGGTCTCGACAAAGGTCACGCCGCTGTCGTTCGTGGTCTCGTCGCTCGTGCTCATGCGATCGCCACCGACAGCGACTGGTTGGAGGTGCTGTTGTCGCTGACCCGGGTGAGCGTGAAGGTGACGTTCTCGGTGCTGCCGCTGCTGACGATCGTCGTACCGGCGGGCAAGGTGGCGGTCCAGGTGCTGCCGTTGACGCTCGAGAGCGTCAGCGTCGCGGTCGTGGCGGCGGTGGCGTAGGTCGCCTGCACCGAGTCGCTCGCGGTGAGCCCGGTCGTGGTGCAGGAGAAGACCTCCGCGAGCGCCGTCTTGCGGGTCAGCGGCGTCAGCACGATCGGCGAAGCGGTGACCGAGCAGGTGCCGACGAAGGCGGCCTGCGGGGTGACGGTGAGGTTGGCGCTCGGGAACACCTGGATCCCGGGTACGACGGCGGCGAACGACACGGTGCTGGAACCGGACGACAGCACGTGCTTGATCGCCGACTTGGAGACGGTCACGGACCAGGTGGTGCCGCCGACGTTGGTCATGCTGACCTGGTGGGCGCCGTTGTCGTCGCTCCAGGTGAGCGGGACGGTGACGCTGGTGCCGAGGCCGGTGATCGACACAGTCGCGGTGATGTTGGACAGCGGGTTGCCGCTGGAGTCGACCGAGACGCTGCTCGGCGACAGGCCGAGCGCGGAGGCCGAGACCGACGTACCGGAGGCGCTGCTGTTGCTGAGGAGTCCGGAGGACGAGCCGGCGAGGTTGCCGGCGGCGGTGTCGGCGTCGGCGGTGCTCATCGCGACGTGATGGTCGCCCTGCGAGTCGCTCCAGCCGACGCTGACGTTGACTCGCGCGACCGACGGCCCGCCGCTGGCCGGCGCCGTACACGTCACCTGGTTGAGCGGCGAGCACATCTGCACGGTGGTCGTGGTGGTGTAGGCGACGTGGTCCTTCACGACCGGAGGCGCGGCGTAGGTGCCGGCGGCGAGGCTGCCGGGGGCGAGCCGGCGCGCGTCTTCGAGGGTCGTGGTGGCAAGGCGGAGCGCGACGGCGTGCGCGCGCTGGCTGGACTGCTGGTGGAAGTACGCGACGATCTCGGTGAGCATGCCGAGGAGTCCGACGGTGACGATGGCCATCGCGACGACGACCTCGACCAGCGACATGCCCTCGTCGTTCGAGGCTTGTCGGAGGTGCACGCTTCAACCCCTCTGTGCAGCATGCCCTGTGGGCCAGGGACAACTAGTCATTCGGTTGCAGTGAGGGGACTGTTTAAGCGCGTGGCCGGGCCATCTTGAACTAGTCCTGAATGACTAACCCGAACGGCCGACGTGGGTGTCGGACATGTCCGACAGGCAGGTGCCAAGGTAGGCGCGCCAGGTGTCCGGGCTAGTCGTGGCCGGCGGCAGCACGCCGTTGCTGATCGCGGCGTCGGCGGCGTAGGCGCCCTCGCAGGCGAAGACGGTGGCCGGGCGGCCGCCTTGGGTGAGGCGCTGGTGCGCGGCGCGGCCGAAGTCGGCCGGGGTGACCGGCGCTGACTGCGGTTGCGACGGCGCGGCCTGCGTTTGCGTTGCGGTGGCTGGTGTTTTCGCGGCGCTGGGGTGCGTCGCGGACCAGGCCGTGGCGCTGACGGCGGCGGTGAGGATCGCGGCGGCGACGAGCGGTACGGCGCGCTTGACGAGCTTCGACCGCGGCTCGGGCGCGCGCGGTTGCGGCGCCGGTTCGGGAGCAGCCGTGAGGTCGAAGTGGATCTGCTGCGTCGCAACCGGCTCGACGGGATACGTGCCGAGGTCGCGATGCCGCTGCTCGGCTTGCTTGGAGAGGGCAGCGGCGAGCTCCTGCAGCTCGGTCAGCCCGTCTTTCTGCAGTGGAATCTCGTGCCGCGGGATGGCGGCGGTCTTGATAGGCATCCGGTCAATGAGGTCGGCAGCGGACTAGTCCTTCTTGACCCCCGGTTGGTAGTAATCCGGCGACGTTTTCTTGCCGCACGGTGTTGCGTGCGGAGTTGTCGCGGCTGGCAACGCGCGAATGTCCGTGTCAGGATCTCGCGCATCGAGGGGGCGGCGATGCCAACGAGTCGTGCGCTGATGGTGGCGCTGACGGTTGCCCTCGCCGCGACGTCGTGCGGAAGCGGGACGAAACTCGCCGCAGCGACCCCGAAGCCGCTGACGGTGCAGAGCAGCGACGGCGGGCTCACGTTGACGGTGCCGCCGGGCGCGACCCCGCGCGCGTCGGAAATCGCGATCAAGGTGCTCGACACCGTGCCGGCGGAGCTCGGGAGCAAGAAGGGGACGGCGTACGAGCTCACGCCGGACGGGCTGACGTTCACGAAGCCGGTGGCGGTCGAGCGGCGCATCGATGCGAAGGCGCGCGGCGTCGACCTTCGCAAGGGTGTGCCCGCGGTGCTGCTGATCAGCAAGTCACAGGGAAAGTGGGCGCCGCTCGACAACGTCGAGGTGCGGGTCGATGGCGGCACGATCGTCGTGACCGGTACGACGATGCACTTCAGCACGGTGGTGGCGGTGAACCTCGGGGCCGCCGTCTCGATGACGCCGGGCGAGGTGGAGAAGTACGTCGGCGAGGACTTCCAAGCCGTCGCGACGATCACCGAGCAGGGACAGTCCGAGGTCGAGATCAAGCGCGTCGCGCTGGCGGCGGTGGGCGCGGTCAGCCTGGTCGGGCCCGGCATCTTCGAGCCCGAGACCTACAGCAGCGCGAAGGGCGACTTCACCTGTACGCGAACGGGCAGCGGCGAGTACCGGATGACGATCGCGCTCATCGAACCGGGGCTGGGGCCGTTCCTCGCCGGCCAGATCCCGTTCGGCATGTCGTTGAGCGGGTCGGCGGCGTGTGATCCGCGCCCTGGCCCGACGTCGCCTGCGGCCCCTGATTTGTTGGAGGGCGGCACGCTCACGGTGCAGCATCAGGAGTTCGGCGACTATCCCTCGAGCGGGATGTGGAGCTTCTGCTTCAACCCGGCGGTCGCGGGCAGCGGGGTGCTGAAGCTGAGCGTGCAAGGGATGAACGACGGGAAGCCGGCCACGGCTGTTATCAGCGGCGGCAAGGCGGAGTTGCGGTTGGGGCTGCGGTCGTACGGCGTGCTGCGGTTCACCGGCGCGGAGGTGACGAGCGGGGGGAAGCATACGGACGTGCTCGATGAGTTCCAGCGCTACTTCGGCACGCCGGAAGTGACGTCGAAGCAGGGCGTGATCGCCGGCAACGCCAGCGACTGCAAGTAAGCGGAGGGCGTACGCCGTAGCGGTTTTCAAGCCGAAAAACCAATATCCGAGTGGGTCCCAGGCAGTTGGTGACACACCGCCTGACCTGCGGTTTTGCAAAATCGGCTGTTGTCGCGTCCGGGCCGATCCGGGTGCGTCCGGGGCCGGATGTGACCGCGATGTGACCGCACTTCGTACGACGAGGATTTCCTATCGCGCAACTCGACAGGCCTATTCAGTTCAGCGGATGCCCCACCGGACCAGGTCAGCCAGACCAAGCCCGACGACCGAAGCGCAAAGTGCCGCCATGCTTCCGAGCAGCGCGATCGCCGCGAAGCGGGGTATCACCGCGCGCAGCGGCCACGGCAGCGGACGCCATGGCGGCGGTCCCGGTGTCGCAACGACAGCGAGGTCGCCGAGCCCGCGCGTTAGGAACGGTCGCCAGACCTCGTCGTACGCCTGCCAGATGTGGTCGTCGGCGAAGTAAGAGCTGTGCCTGAATCCGTCGCTCCGATGGTTGAGGATGCCGATTGCCTGGTTCGCGCCGTGGGCGCCTGAGGGTCCGGAGTCCCAGATGAACAGTTGCGCGAGTGGCACTGTCAGGTCGCGTGGGCTGTAGTGGTTGAGGACCGCCTCGACCTGGCCACGCTCGACGAGGCTCTGCCAGTCAAAGTCGGGTCGGACGATGCTGCCGATTAGCACGACCCGCCCGACCGCCAAGTCGGGGTTCGCACTCAGCGCGTGCGCGAGTAACCAGGTACCGAAGCTGTGGGCGATGACGTCGGGTCGTGAGCCCACCTGTTCGGCGTACGCGCTCCTCAGAGAGGTGATTTTGGCATCGAGCTCGCGGACGCGTCGGCGCTGCTGGGACTTGAACAGAACTCCGACGCGCACGACGCCGTACTTGTAGACGAACACCGGAACCGCACGGATGTATGTGGTCGCGGCAAGCCAGGCGAACCGCTCCTGCCAGGCACCACGGGTCTTCATGCCGTGCAGAACGAGAATCCACGGGACGCTCCGCCCGGGTGCGTTCTCGCGGACGTACGCCGTCGTCGTCTGCAGCGGACAATCGACGTACGCCTCGCCGCACTGCGGGCACAGACCATCGGACGCGTCGGGCGCAGGCACGTCCTCGCCGCAGGAGCCGCAGGAATGCCGAATCTCTCTCGTGAGTGCGCCGGCGTCGGCGAAGCGCTCCAATAGTCGTTCGGCGGTCGACATGTCGCAGTCGGCGAAATCGCGAACGACATCTGCTGTCAACTCGACGCGCCCGGGCGCTGCCAGCTTCGCCTGGAACCATTCGGCGAGCTCGACCCCGAACTCGGCGCGCACCGCATTCCAATCCACCGTCACGCGTACGACGCCACCCGTGTCAGTAGTGACCACATCTGCGTCTCGGTGAGCTGCGCGCGGATCCAGATGCGACGGTTCTGGCCATCGAGTCGTACCTGTATGTCCTTGTCCTTCGTGGCCATCGCCGGCGCGGTGTAGAGAACGTCAGCAGCGCCGCCGGTGAAGGCTCCAATCGTGGACACGGCTTTGCGTGCGTCGTTCGCATCTTGGACGTCGCGATATGCCGCTGTGGTCGCGGTAGCGCCGTACGTCACGAAGGCGCCAGGCGTGACGAGTCGGACGCGGTTCGTGCGCATCGGTCCGGGACTGATGTCTTCGTCGATCTTCCTGATCGCTTTCGCGAGGTTGAACTCCGTGAACTGCGATTGCGCGGCGACGGCGCCGACGACGTTCCACATCTCGGCGAGCGTGCTCTCGTGCTCATTCGACGTCGTCGGCACTTGCACGAACGCCGCGGCGAGCCGGAGCCCCGGCCGTACCTCGAACCGTACGACGGTCCGCTCGCGGCGCTTGGCATACGCCTTGTAGTGGTACTGCTCGTCTGCTTCGACTTCGTCGAAGTCCTTTTGCGGAACGCGAACGAGAGTCTCGACCCCTTGATGCCACTCGAACCGAAGTCGCCGCTCCGCCGCGACCTCGAAGTAGTGGATGCCGGTGAGCGTCAACTCCTCCGGAAACGCATAGGAGGTCTCGGCTGCCCAGACGTCACCGTGGCCCGCCCCGGTCACCAGCCGTCGGATGGCGTTCTCGTTCGTCCAGAGCGCGCTCACGGCCAACTGACGTGGCATGCGGTAGAGATAGACGTGTTGGTTATTGCCCCATCCCTCGACCTCGTGCAGCCATTGCTCGATATCCGAGGAGGTCAGCTGACCGGAGTCGATGGCCGCGCGGAGGTGTTCGACGAAGTCGGCCTTCGTCGTACCTATCGGAAGGTGTTTGCGCCGCAGCAGGACCTTGATGAACTCGTTTCCCTGCGCGAGGACGACCCCCTCGACGAGCGTCTTCAGCCTCTCCTTGTCGTCCGCCGCCATGACAAATCACGGTACGCCGTTTCGACCGGTTCGTCCTTCCCCGTATGTTAGAGCCATCGCAGCGACTGCCGGGGACCCGAAGTTTCCGTCAACGGCGTGGAGTGAATACCGTCATTTCAATGAGGACACGCGCAGATGCTTCAACGATCGCCTCCGCCGTAGGTAAGTCCTCTCGCACGTCATCCGAGCTAATCGCGCCCTCGGACGCGAGATAGTCGCCTTGTCCTCGTTGCCGCCGGAGTCGACGGAAGGGTCGGAGCACGTCGCCGAGCGGCGGAACAAGCTGTGCCTCCGCTGCTTCGATGACGACCTCGTGACCACCGTCCCTAGTGGGTCGCAGGCCCTGTTGCATGAGCACTGCGGTCAGCGATTTACGCGCTGCTGCGTACAGGGCGTCGTACGCGATCTCCGGATCATCATCCGCCTCGCGACCTGCGGTTAGAAGGTGGCGCCGTGCGCGATCGATCAGATATTGAGCTTCGTCGGGATCCGCCATCACACGTTCGAGATGCCGCTGGTCGAGCAATCGCTCGATCACCTCGCTGCCCTTCCCCCATGTCATGCCGCGGACTCCCGAGGTAGCACTTTCACGAGGGGCCTATGCTTCACTTGCTTCACGAACGGCTCATCCTCCGCGGCCCACCTTGCGAGCGAGACAATCGTTGTATTTACGGGCCGCCCGAGTCTTCGCTGGGCTCGCTCGGCAGCATCGTAGACATCGTCTCGATCCGGCTGACCGACCAGGAGTACGTCGATGTCGCCAGGCGGCGGCCCGCCCTCGCCGTCGTACCTGGCCGCCCATGATCCGAATATCGCAACGAGTTCAGCGCCGACGGCGCTGAACTCCTCGGCGACGACGTGGCTTGGGCCGAAAGCGATCATTACGAGCTGCTGGAGAGGCCCATAAGCGGGGTTCGACACATTGGGCTCGACCACGCGCGCCCGGCCAACGCGTCTCGTCGTCAAGACGCCGGCATCTGCGAGGCGCTGCACTTCGCGTTGAACCGTCGCGACAGGCGCGCCGAGTTCGCGAGCAAGCTCGGAGATCGTGAGCCGGTTCGAGGCCAAAAGGGCGTGGGCTAGCAGGTCCCCCTGCAAACGGCTCCGGAACAACGGCAGGAGCGGTGGCGCGTCAGTTCTCATTTCGCTGTAATTATCGCTCGCCAGATGAGAAAGTCAACGCGGTGGGTCGCTGCAAGATCTTGTTATCCAGATCTGCTTGACAGATCTACTTCGTCAGATCTAACGTCGGTGCCCGCAGCCCGGCAACCGAGCACATAGGAGATCGCAATGACCAGCACACCGAACCCGAGCGCAGCAAGCCTCGCGGCATCGACCGGCACCCGCCTCTACGGAGGGCTCTGCGTGCAGCGCGGAACACCGATGCTCCAGTCATACGCGAACGCACGGAGAATCGCCGACCACGCCCGCATCGATGAGTTCGACCCGAAGACAGATGAGGGCTATCAGCGATCATTGGTGACGAGCCGCGTGGCGCAAACCGCCGACTACTACGACACGAAGAATGGCCGCATGCCCAACCCGCTTCTTCTCAACATCCGAGAGGCGGACTTCGGTCAGGTCCGTGTCGAAGTCAGCGGAGGCGAGCATGAGCAACAGGCATACACAGAGGCGATCGAGTCGGGAAGTAACTGGATCGGTAGTGGCTTTATCGAGTTCAGCAATGACCTCGAACTGTGGGTCTACGACGGACAGCATCGCAAGGCCGGTCTCGAACGCTTGCTAAGCAGGAGCAGCGAGTTCGACGATTTTCCGGTGCCGGTGAGTCTGACCCTCGGCCTCGACACCGACGAGGAAATGAAGGAGTTCTACGAGGTCAACAGCAACGCGAAGCCGGTGAAGGTAGATCTGGTGTTCCAACTGTTGAGCAAGATGGCAGAGAACGATCCGGAGATCCAGGAACTTCTAGCACTCGGCGACAAAGATTGGATCACGCGCGGCAACGCCGTCGTGAAGAAGCTCGCTGAGCTGGACGGACCGTGGCGCGGGCGCTTCCAGTCAGCAAACCAGCGCAAGCGCAAAGGCGACGGTGTGATCATGCCCATCGCGCAGTTCATTCGCTCGCTCAAGCCGGTGCTCGACATGCCGTTACTGAAGCGAGCCGATGCCGACACGATCGCCGGCATCATCAACGCGTACTGGCAAGGCATTGCTCAAGTGCTTCCGGAACCATTCGATGGTGAGCCCGAGGATTACGCCATCCAAAAGGGCCAGGGCACGATCGCTCTGCATCGCGTGCTGCCCCAGGTAGTCGAAGTCGTGCGTATGTCGGGTGACAAGCTCGGCGCTCCGGAGTCGTACGCCAAGGTGATGGTTGATCTGCCGCTCCTCCAAGGCATGGCGGTCGAAGAAGGAGAGCAGGTTATTCGTTCGGGCGCCGAGTTCTGGCGGGTCGGCTCAGTCGTCTCCGGATTCAGCGGAGACGCCGGTAGGCGCCGACTTGGCCTTCTCATCCAGAGCTTGTTGCCCGCCCCATCCGAGACGATCACCCTCTGAGTCCCCAAACCGGGTCGAGGGCACGGAGCGATCCGCGCGGCCCTCGACCCGGTTGCACGTCATGTGACCCACCGAGCCCCCTACCCATCTCGCGCCCTTGATCTTGTCGAGCACCATCGAAACGACCTGTCAGTTGACTACCGACGAGCGGGTTTCCGCTGGTCAGCCGGTCTGAGATCAAGCGCCCAGACGAGCCCGAACGCTCGGGCCGCCTATTCGACCGTCTTCCCCGCAACCTGGCGGACTGGTGAGTTCCCGCCGATCTACTGCACGCTGGTCAGTCGAAGAAGAACTGGCGTGTCGTGGGCACACGAACCCCACGCCCTCGGCAAATCTTGAGCCCTTGTCGCGGTCGCTGCACAGTTGATCAGGGAGCCCCGGACTCTGGAGTAGCAAGGCTGATGGCCCGCGCCGAGCGGCACTCCATCCGTCGAGACGTGAGTAACTACGCTACGTGCCAGCGAAGGCAGATCGCGGAGTGCGGAGGCGAACGAAGATGTCTGTCGGCTCTGACGATGGGCTCGTCACAGCAGATAATCTCGATCGGGAGTTGCTCGAGCAACTGCATGCGGCAACGCTCAAGGTGTCCGACTCCTGTTTCGAGCTCAAGAAGCTGTGCGCGACGATCCTCGTGCCGGCCGGCACGCTAGTCGCTGTATTCACCAATAGACGGCTCGACTCTTCCGTCTTCGTCGCCGGGCTTGCGGTGATCGTCGCATTCTGGCTTGCAGACTCCGTGTCGTACTACTACCAGCGCAAGCTTCGCGCCATGATGACACCCGTCTGGGAGAGACGCGCCTCACGTTGCGTACCTTTGTACACACATTTTCCCAAGCCGGCTTCTACTAGGCCGCTTGGCGCCGCGTTCAATGCGTCGATGATCTACTACTTGATCCTCGGACTGTTGGTCCTTCTCGGACTTCTCCTGTTCGAGACGGGAGTGATTTCGTGACGTACAACGACCACCATTTGTTCGTCAGTTACGCTCGCCGCGACCTCGATGTTCGCACTCTCCGCATTCTCGATCGACGTCTGCGCCAGGTCGGGCTTCCGTACATCGACGATCTTCACGGGATCGACTCGGTCGACCGAACTACGACAGTCCTGGCCGCATTGGCACGTGCACATTCCTTTGTGGGGGTACTTACACAGAACTATCTCCAGACTCCTTGGACGGCTTGGGAGCTGGACCGCGCAAGACAGCGGGGAATACCTATCCAGTTCGTGAGCGTAGAGGCGGACGTGGGGCCGCTGCCGAGTGAAGCATCAGCCGCCCTCTTCAGCACCGTTTCCGCGACCTGGAATTCTCCTAATGCGCTTGCCTCGCGGTACCCGCTCCCAGCGTCGTCGACTCTTTGTGGGACTCGCGCCGTCCCTTGGCCGGGCTCGTCTCACTCGTCGCCCGACTAACCGCGACGTTCCCTAACGGACCGCAGCTACTCAAGCGCGCCGTCCGGAACAAGCATTCGATGGCATCGCGCCAGATACTTTGACAGGTAGCGTCCATGGTCGACATAAAGACTTGCGGCATCTCGGAATTCGGTCGCCCCGGCTCTGTACTTATGTTCCATGAGCATGCGGACCACCTCGCCGGCGATAATCTCTGCGAGCAGCGCCTTGAACGCGGCCTTGTCCTCACCCGAATGCTCGGGCGCAGCGCCTCGGTAGCGACGAATGACCGGGTGCAACCCCATGATCCGAATCGTTGTGACCTCGCCAGGGTCCACGATCGCCCTGCGAAATCCCGCCTCGTCGTTTTCAATCCGGACTTGGAGACGAGGCCCCTCTTCGGTGCGCAGCACGACAACCTGACAGGTGGCTGTCACCTCACCGAGGACGGCACGAATGATCGCCTTGGCACCGAGTTGACGCCCTTCAACGACAACCGTCGCCGTGTAGTAGTCGAGGTCATCGTCGTATTCCAACGTGGCTTCGCCCAGTACGGCGATGCCGTCCGTAGACGAGGAAACTCGGACGTCCTTGCCCTCAACGTCAACGAGCTCCGCGGGTGCGATGACGACGAGCTTCTTGCGCTTACCGTAGGTCACTCGGTAGCCATCGCGCTCGAACTGGAGCGTCGCTGGCGGTTGGATCTCGACTTCTTCGAGAATTCTTTCTGGACGGACTTCAATGAGACCGACCTCGTGGTGCACGCCAGCACTGACGGTAATCGCGGTCTCTTCGTCCTCCAGCAACGCGCGCAAGCGGATCTGCCCCGTGAGCAAGTCTCGACGGGCTTTGTGCGGCAGCAGTTCAAGGTCGGCGCCGTCCAGCAACTCCACGACGCCTTCAGGGTCAACCTCGACGTGAACCTGCGTGATACCGAGATCCCGCCGCACCTGAACTGACACGGACTTGTCCTCGCCCATATACATGACGATTTCGGAGGGGACGAGCCGCAGAGCGGGGACCTCGTCATCGGTGCCGACGCCACCGCCACCCTCCAGGCCCTCTTCGTCAATCTCACGCATGTCGTCGTCCAGGAGCCGGCCGAGGTCGCGGCCTAGTGCGTCGAGAGTCCTTCGGATTCTGCTGTTCTCCGCGCTCTCACGGCGGGCTGTCGCTTCTTCAGCTGCGACGAGGCGACCGAGTTCTTCCTCAACTGCTGCTGCCAGGGCGCGGTAGAACGGGTGCGTGTGCTGGAGGCCATCACGGCGCCGCGTGATAATCGGTATCGGGTTTTCTTCAGTAGCGGGCTCGCCGGCAGTCATGCGGTTGTCGTAGTCGCGCGCGACCTCATCTATATAGGCGCACTCGACTCGACCTGAGAACCAACCTGCGTACGGATTGGTCTCGAAGCGAAAGAGAGTGTTCTCGTAGATTGCCCTTCGGCCTTTGATGAGCAAGCCGGCCGGACGACCAGGGTCTGAGGGTGGGTCGTCGTAACGTTCAGCGTTGCGGTAGATCGTCACCATAGCCGTGGCTTCGGGGTAGCCCGGTACTACTAGCTCAGCAGTAAAGAGGATCGGAAGGCTCGGGTAGCTGTAGCGGATCGTCCGTGTCTCCTGTGAGCCGGCATCTTCCAACAAGATTTCACGGCGCGGGTCCGAGAGGATGTCCCGCAGCTGGAAATGGCTCGCGAGCCGCTCGAACAGCTTGTCGTGTCGTGGGCACCGAAATTGGTCCCCGACTTGCATCGTCACGACGGTGCCGGTTCCGCGGGGAATGTGCAGCCGAGTTCGAACGCCGGCGTCCGCTTTCTGGTCGGGAAGGAGCTCGTAGTCACCGCTTGGCTCTAAGACGAGCTTGGAGTACTTGTCGTCGCAGACGCTTTCGAACACAACCGTGCCGAACGCGGCCAAGTCCTTGGCTCCGCGGCCGAGGTTGCCGCGCACGTTCTCGCCTTGCTCGAAACCCGAGGTGCGCGCGCCCAAGCTTGCGATTGCAGCCTCCATGCGGGCCGCGCGCATTCCACGTGCCCTGTCTCGCGTTACAACTCGCCAGGTCCCGCGACGATGCTCGACGGAAACGAGGATCTTGCCTTTGCTTTCGCCGTATGCATCGTCAGAGTTGGTTACGGTCTCGATGATTGCGCGGACTATGTCGCCGCGCATTGCATCTGTCGCGTCCTGATGGAAGGCGCGATCGCTGTAGGTGACTCGCCCTCGCCGTGTCTTCATTCTTGACCCTCGCTGAACCAATCGGAGTGTTCGTCCGCGACCGCGTCAAGGAAATGTGTGATGTCAGTGAGGCCAGCTGCTCGGGCCGAGGCCCGCAGCGTTTCGAGTCGATCTCGCCACAGCTGACGTGGGCTATCCGGCGCACAACGCAACAGATCCGCCATTCTCCACTTTTGATCCGCCACCGTTCCGTCGTCGCGCCATTGCCGGTAGACGTCACTGCGTTCGAGGGCGGCGAGCTCGCGGGCGCGCGGTCGCTGCCGGGGCTCTGGAATTGGCTGCGGCGACGTCAGCCGTTCGCGTAGCCGGTCCTCGTTCTTCTCGACCCACTCTTGACCCTCAACCGTCAACTGGCGCTTAAACCCGTCTGGCGTCTTCAGTAGCAGATTGGGACGTCTCGCCTCGGCGTCGCGGAGTCCCTTCGAACACTTCTTGTAGTCCGGTAGATCCAAACGAGTTCGCCAGGACAAACGACGAGGCGCTAGCTCAAACGACCTCAGGAAGACGTGTTCGACATCAATGAAGTCGTGGGCACCGCCGAGCTCGTAAAGCGCCCACAAGAACAGGTCCGCGTTGGTGACATCGTCCGTAGGGCTCATCGGCCAGCGCTCCGACGCCGACGTGTGGTCTTGCGTACAGGTGGCGCGGGTTCCAAACCCCAACTCGCGAGGCCGTACATGCCGCGGCCCGTCCGGACGAAGCGATCCGTCTCTCTGCGCAACCGAACGATGACGTTCGCCTCGTCGCCTTTCCCTGGGATGGTCACGCCGCGGCCGATGAGCCGGTCGCGGATCTCGGCGATGTGCAGCGGTTGACCGACCTGTTCGAGAAGGGCGGCAACTTCATCTTCTAGCGCGGAACCCGGTAGCGGCGCTTCACCTTGCGAAGCAGGAGACTCCGTCAGCAGCCCAGGCTCTGTTCCCGCGGTGGACAACTGATGAAGTTTGCGCACCAGCTCCAGCTGTTCGCGCGCGGCTTCGAGCCTCTGCCTCAAGGGCGCGATCTGAGCGGCCAGGCTCTCGATCTCTCCTTCGAGAGCAGCGGCCCAGGAAGCAAGATCGCTTTCGCTGGGCCCGCCCATGGTCGCTGTCACCGTCACTTTATATGTCGTAGCTACAAACAATGTCAACCGTAACTACAGCCCTCTTAGCTACGAGCTCATGGCGCGGTAGATCGCCCGTAGTTAATCAGCGTGCTGGCGTGGTGCCCGCTCGTTCCCGAGAGCGGGCTGGATTTGGAGCGCCAGGCCGACACCGCTACCGGAAGTGGTGCGGAGGCTGAGAGCGCTGTGGGCCGCGCGCCCAGCGGGCAGGCCGTTCTTGCCTGCCCGCTCTTCCTGTCCGGAGGGGCCGCAGAGGCTCCGGGGTCAAGGGCCGCCGAAGGCGGTCGCGTAGCGACGCGAGCGGAGCGAGCGCCCTTGACGCTGGAGGGGCGGCCCCGCAGAATGCGCGGCCCACAGCGCTCGACCGCACCGGATTAGCCAAGCCGTCGCCCTAACGCCTGGCACGGTTGTGCACGGATTCCACTCGGCCCAAGCGTCGTCCACAGACCCCGACGCCCTCTTGCGAGTCCGTCGCGCTCGTGGCTGGACTGTATATATGTTAAAAGTCAGCCGGCGACCCGACGTTATCGAGACGTGCCATGAGCTGGCTCGGCTTGGCGTCTACGGCCAGGCTGAGACGCACGATGAGACCAAGCGTGGCGTTGTGCCTGCCGGTCTCGATCTGCGACAGGTAGCCAACGCTGATGCCGGCCCGCTCGGCAACGGTCACCTGTGTAAGCCCACTCCGGCGGCGCAACTGCTTCAGCCACGCGCCGAACAAGCGCCGCACGCGCTGGTCCCATTCGTCGTCCGGCACGGCCGGATCGTACGAAGGCATCCCGTGGTGGCGCGCGCTCGGCATCCATCCATCGACTTTCGGGAGAACGCATGACCGACATCAGCCTCGACGAAAACGGCGGCAGATTCCTCGTCCTGAGGGTCGCCACCGGCAGGGACACGACCGGCGGCACCGCTCCCGGCGAGCGGTGGTGTGCCCATGTCTGCGAGCTGACCAGCCCGCTCGCGGGCCTGCACGCTTTCGGCGCAACCCTCGACGAAGTAAGCGACGCGGTCGCCGTACTCGCATGGAAGGCCGTGACGAACGGCGAGTTGGAACCGTTCGGCTACACCGCCCTCAACCTCGCGGGCGTTCACATCGCGCCGGCAAGTACGAGGACCTACGACGCCGAGTGGCTCACCCCCGCCGTCGACAACCCGCAACCCGCCGGGGCAGTCGGTTGACGGTCACGGCGCCGCGCCGCGCCGGCCGAAGCCTGCGTCGGCATCCGCTCGAGTTGGCGCATGGGCGAAGCAGGCCGACTGCATCGGCCGCCCCGAAGCGTTCGACGACCTTCGACGTACGGGCGAGGCTCTCCGCAAGTGCGCGACGTGCCCAGTGCTTCGCGAGTGTCGGGACTGGGCGCTGCGCAACGCGGTCTACGGCGTGGCCGGCGGCATGACACCGTCCGCGCGTGCACAGTGGCGTCGGGCCCACCGGGTGCCGGAGCCGGTGGTCACCCTCGCCGACTTCCTGCCCCTCAACATCGCGGTCGCCGACCAGGGACGCGGCCTCGGCCGCTCCGAGGTGATCATGCGCGCCATCGTCCAACGCGCCGCCGAGGGACAGACCGCGCGAGACATCGCGGACGAGCTCGGGGTCACGACGCGCACCATTGAACGACTCATGGCGACATCTACATCGGGCGCACCGCATGAAGGCTCTAGCTCCTGACCTCGACCGTGCCGCCCGTCCTCCGTCCGCTCGAACTCACCCCGCCTCTGTCCCGACCGACCACATCTCTCGCCCTCTGACCCTCCCGTTGTTGATCTTTGCTCCACTCCTCATCTGTTCTTGATCTTGCTGCTTCCCACCGTCCGCTCCACCCCGCTGACCTGCCCTCGCCTCTACCAAGTACGTGTCGAGGGAGTGCTACTTGTTCGGGGGTGCGGAGCGGTCACGCGGAGCAGCCCCGAACAAGTAGCACGACCAACCCAGCCGGGGGCATAACCGCAGATCAGCGGGGTGGAGCGGACATTCCTAAAGGTCTCGTCACACTCCCGCCTCCACCCCCGCCTCCGCGCCGGGATGGAAGCGGGGCCGTCGGCCGGCAATTCGACGCGCAAAGAAAGGGCGCGCGGCGACGGCGTGAGGTTACGAAAACTTCACGGCGATCTCACGGCCGCGGTGACGCCGTGATGACGCCTTCGTGAAGTCGCGATCCGACGGTCAGCTCATGAAGACGAAGCCGAACTCGGACGACGTCGCGTCGCTTCCGCCCGTCCTCGACGTGCCCACCGCCGGGCGGTTGCTCGGCCTCGGACGGTCCGCCGCATACGACCTGGTCACGGCGGGACGATGGCCGACGCCAGTCCTGCGGCTCGGCAGACGGCTGCGAATTCCAACCGCTCCGCTGCTCACACTTCTCGGGCTGAGCCCTGGTCCGCTGTCGCAGTCTGGTGGCATCGTATGCAAGTCACCAACTGCCCCGGCGGCCTTCTCGGAATCCCGAGAGGACCGATCATGAGAAACGAGACCGGCGTGTACCAGCGGCACACGAGACGTTGCCCGTCAGAGGCGGGCGGTCGTGGGTACGCGAAGCACAAGTGCACCGGCACGTGGACCTACGTCATCGACGTGGGCCGGGACAGCAACAGCAACCGCGTTCAGGAAAAGAAGGGAGGCTTCCGGACCAAGGAGGACGCCCGGACCGCACGGGCAGATCGGCTGCGCGAACTTCGCGGCCGCACGGCCGACGCGTACAGCATCACGGTGGGTGAGTACCTCGAACTGTGGCTGTCGCGCAAGCGTGGGCTCAGGGAGTCGACGCGGCGGTGCTACCAGGCCCACATCGACGACTACCTCGCGCCGCGCATCGGCGCGCTGCGGTTGGTCGATCTGGAACGGCGGCCTGACCACATCGAGGACTTCTTCACCGACCTCACCGTCGGCGTGAAGGGCAAGCCGTTGTCGCCGGCATCCATCCGGCGTATCTACGGCACGCTTCGCGGCGCGCTGAACACCGCGGTGAAGAAGAAGCTGCTCGCGTACAACCCCGCGCTCTCCGTCGAACTGCCCGCCACCGAGGCGAGCAAGGCGAGGGTGTGGGATGCCGAGCAGGCGGGACGGTTCCTCGACTTCGTCAAGGACGACCGGCTCTACGCGCTGTACCTCCTCGTCGTCATGGCGGGGCTGCGGCGCGGCGAGGCGGTCGGCTTGCGATGGGAGGACGTCAGCTCGACACCGGCTACCTCCGCATCGCGCAACAGGTCGTCGAGGTCGCGGGCAAGGTCTACATCGGACCGCCGAAGACCAAGGCCGGGGAGCGCGCGGTGGCGCTCGACCCGGACACGGTCGCCGTACTGCGGGCGCACCGTGCCGCGCAGCTGCGGGAGCGGCTGGCGTGGGGCGAGGCGTGGACGGACACCGGCCTGGTGTTCACCCGCGAGGACGGGCAGATGCTCCAGCCCGCGGCAGTCACGATCCGGTTCCGCGCGACCGCGACGAAGGCCGGGGTTCCGGTGATCCGGTTCCACGACCTTCGGCACACCTGCGCGACGTTGGCGCTCGCAGCCGACGTACCGATGAAGGTGGTCAGCGACCGGCTCGGGCACTCGACGATGGCGATCACGGCGAACCTCTACACGGCGGTGCTGCCAGCCGTCGCGAGGGAAGCCGCGCTACGCATCGCGAACGTCGTGCCGCACACGCGAGAGGGGGCCAAAGAGCATGTGACCGCAGTGTGACCGCACAAGGCCCTTAGCGGGCACCGCGCAGCAACGAAGAAACACAAAACCGCAGGTCAGCGGAGGGCGTGGGATTCGAACCCACGATGACGCTTCCGCGCCATAGCGGTTTTCAAGACCGCCGCCATCGGCCACTAGGCGAGCCCTCCACCCGCAAGTCTGCCCGACGACGCGCGCTTCCGTGAGTCGCGACCGGCGCTACCGCGACCCGGCCGGCGCTCTCTGCTCGACGAGGTTCACCGCGATTCCCTGCTGCACCGTGAGCAACGGCGTCGTACGGAACGAGTCCCGAGAAATCCGAAGCCCTGATACCCTTGACATCGTTGGCAGCGCGATGCGCCGCCGAACTCCCGCGGGCGAGCCGCCCGTGAGGTCGCAGAGAAGTCTTCCCGTCACTGGTGAGCCTCGATGTGTGGCCTAACCAGATCGACGTTCCGGAGTCTCCGAACCATGCCTGCCCCAACCCATCGCCGACGCACGCCCGCGTCCGCCACTCGCTCGCCGCACCGCCGACCCAAGACCACGCGGCCCAACACCCCGACCCAACGCCCCCAGCCGCAGCCGTCCGCGCTCGACCGGATGCTCGACGAGGCGATGGCGGCCCCCGCCCCTACCGCCACGTCGTTCGAAGACCTCGGCGTCCCAGCACCCCTCATCGCCGCGCTCACCCGCCGCGGCATCAACGCGCCGTTCGCCATCCAGACCCGCGCGCTGCCCGACGGACTCAAGGGCCGCGACGTCCTCGGCCGCGCGCAGACCGGTTCCGGCAAGACGCTCGCGTTCGGCTTGCCGATGCTCGCCCGCCTCGCCAACGGGCGCTCCAAGACAAAGCACCCCCGAGGCCTGATCCTCGTCCCGACCCGCGAGCTCGCCATGCAGGTCGCCGACGGCCTGCGCCCGCTCGCCGACGCCGTCGACCTCCGGATGATCGCCGTCTTCGGCGGTGCGCCGTACGGCCGGCAACTCGCCGCCCTCGAGCGCGGCATCGACATCGTCGTCGCCACCCCCGGCCGGCTCATCGACCTCATCGACCGCGGCTCCTGCTCGCTTTCCGACGTATCGATCGCGGTCCTCGACGAGGCCGACCACATGGCCGACCTCGGCTTCCTGCCCGCCGTCACGCGGCTCCTCGACGATGTCCCCGCCGGCGGCCAGCGACTGCTGTTCTCCGCCACCCTCGACCGTGGCGTCGACCGGCTCGTCCGCGCCTACCTCGACAATCCCGCCGTGCACGCCGTCGCGCCCGCCGCCGCGCCGGTCGAGTCGATGGATCACCAGGTCTTCCTGCTCGACCACACCGACAAGGTCGCGGTCGCCGCGGAGATCGCCGCCCGCCCCGGCCGCACGCTCGTGTTCGTCCGAACCAAGCACGGCGCCGACCGGCTCGCCCGGCAGCTCTCCACGAACGGCGCCGACGCCACGGCGATCCACGGCAATCTCTCGCAGAACGCGCGCCAGCGGGCCCTCGCGGACTTCGCCGCGGGCTACCCGCGCGTCCTGGTCGCCACCGACGTCGCCGCCCGCGGCATCCACGTCGACGACGTCGACCTCGTCGTACATTTCGATCCGCCCAACGATTCCAAGGACTACCTGCACCGCTCCGGACGCACCGCGCGGGCCGGCGCCAAGGGCACCGTCGTGTCCTTCGTGCAGCCCGACCAGGAGACCGCCGTCACCCGGTTGCATCGCGACGCCCGGGTGACGCCGACCTCGGTGCGGGTACGACCCGGGCACGACGCGGTCCGCGAGATCGCCGAGTCCGGCACTCCGGTACGCACCCGCCCGCCCGTCGCCAGGCCGGCCGCGAGTACGACGCCGCGCCGCCGGCACCCGCGATCGCGGCCGCGGCACCGGCACGCCGCAGCCTGATCGCGATGCCGGCGAGCTCCGCCGGTGCGCGATGCTTACCCCCGATGTCCCGGACGCTGAAGCTCACCACCGTCGGCTGGGCGCTCGTCCTCGTCACCGGGTACCGGCTGGCCACCCTCGTCGCGACCCTGTCGTTCAACGGCGCCATGACCGCGCTGCACCGGCGCAACACCGGCACCTCGGTCTTCTCCTGGTGGGACGGGCTCTGGTACCTGCGCATCGCGGAGCACGGTTACGACCCGCACTTCTTCCAGGGCAGCCGTGACTTCGGCAGGCAGACCGAGGCGGCGTTCCCGCCGGCGCTCGCCGCGCTGATGGGCACGACGCACCGGCTGCTCGGCATCGACATCACCGTCGCCGGACTGCTGTGGTGCTTCGTCGCGCTGGTCGCGATCGGGGTCGGTCTCGTCAAGCTGATCGAGCCCGACTACGGGCGCCGGATCGCGTTGCTAACGCTCACTTTCCTGCTGCTGTGGCCGCCGGCGATCTTCTTCGGCATGCTCTACCAGGACGGCATCACCCTCGCGGGTGTCGTCTGGGCGTTCGTCTTCGTCCGGCGCAAGCAGCCGGCGCTCGCGGGCATCGCGCTCGGCATCGGATGTCTCGGCAAGCTCGTCGCCGCCGTCGCGCTGCTCGCGCTCGCCGTCGACTACCTGCACACCGCGCGAGACGACGAGCACCGCTACCCCAAGCTCGCCGTTCTCGCGGCCGGCCCGGTCGTCGCGATCGGCGGCTGGCTGCTGTACAGCGGCCTGCGATTCCACAAGCTGACCGCGGCGCTCGACGCCGAACACGCCTGGGGCCACGAGCTCTCGACGCCATGGCATTCGATCAGCGTCTCGGCCGCGGCGGTGCACAACTTCCCGCCCGGATATCGCGCCGTCCTCATCGGCGACTTCGTCGCCATCGGGCTGTTGCTCGTCGCCACGATCTACCTCGCGGTCCGCAAGGCCCGCCCGGCGTACGTCGTCTACGCGGCGACCCTGCTGCTCGTCCTCACCAGCGACGGCAACACGTCGTCGGTCGGCCGGTACGTGTTGCTCGCGTTCCCGATGTTCCTCGCGCTCGCGCTCGCCGCGGACTGGCTCTATGCCAAGCGTCGGATCGTCGCGGTCGTCGCCGGCGCCGTGGTGATAGGCGGCACGGTGACGACGCAGCTGTGGCTCATTTCGCGATTCGCTCGCTACTACTGGGCAGGGTGAGCGCGACCTCGCGCCACGGCCGCTCCCGCAACATCCGTACGACGCCGCGCAGGTCGGCGCGGGCGGTCGGCAGGATGCGCACCCGCGAGTCCGGGTCATCGACCCACGTCACCGGCACCTCGCGCACCCGCAGGCCGAGCCGCTCGGCCAGCACCAGCAACTCCGTGTCGAAGAACCAGCCGTCGTCCACGACGTACGGCAGCAACTGGCGGGCGACATCGGACCGCAGCGCCTTGAACCCGCACTGCGCGTCGGCGAAGCCGGTCCGCAGCGTCGTGTGCAGCACCGCGTTGTAGGCCCGTGAGATGAACTCCCGCTTCGGACCGCGCACCGTCGTCGCGCCCGGCACCAACCGGCTGCCGATCGCGACGTCGGTCTGCCCGGACAGCAACGGCTCGACCAGCCGCGGGAAGCCCTCGAGATCGGTGGACAGGTCGACGTCCATGTAGGCGACGACCGCGGCGTCGCTGGCCAGCCACGCGTCGCGCAACGCCCGGCCGCGCCCCGGCTCGACCAGGTGCGTCACCCGCACCGATGTCAGCTGTTCGGCGATGCCGTCGGCGATCGCGGGCGTGCCGTCGCTGCTCGCGTTCTCCGCGATCACGATCGACCAGGTGAACGCCGCCTGCTCGCTGAGGAACGCGTGCACGCGAGCGACGTTCGTCGCGAGGACGACGCGCTCGTTGTGAACCGGAATGACCAGCTCGACGTCCACCGACGGCATCGCGGCTACGGTACCGGAATGAACGAACTGCCCGGCATCGACGAGCTGACCGCCAACCAGTACGCCGTCGCCGACGCCGCGGAGCGGGCCGCGTCCGTCTCGCCGGCCGACGGCTGGACGGCCGGGCAGGTGTGCGCGCACCTCATCCTCAACAACGGCTTGTTCGTCGAGGTCGCCCGCCGTGTCCAGCACGGCGGCGTGGCGCCGTACGACAACGAGCGCGCGGTCGCCGACGACGCGACGTCCGCGCTCGCGGCGGCAGCCGGTTCGACGGCGCAGGTCGCGGAGTGGCTGCGGCAGAGCGCGGCGGGTTACGCCGCCTTCGTCAGCGGCCTCGACCAGCGGGTCCTCGACACCCAGGTGCCGACGACGATCCGGCACGAGGGCGGTTTCATGGTCGACGGTGACGACCGCCGGCTCGGCGACCTCATGCTCGGCGAGCTGACGTTCCACGCGGGCATGCACCTCGAGCAGGTGCAGGCTCTCGTTACGCCGTCTTGACCGCCGACACCAGCGCGGTCAGCGTCTCCTTGGCGTCGCCGAACAGCATCGTCGTCTTCGGGTCGTAGAGCAGCGCGTTGTCGATGCCGGCGAAGCCCGGCCGCATCGACCGTTTCAGGAACACCACCGCGCGCGCCTCGTCGACGTTGAGGATCGGCATCCCGTAGATCGGCGATCCCGGCGAGTCGCGCGCCGCCGGGTTGACCACGTCGTTCGCCCCGACGACCAGGACGACGTCGGTCAGCGGGAACTGCGGGTTCACGTCGTCCATCTCGCGCAACTGCTCGTACGGGACGTTCGCCTCCGCCAGCAGCACGTTCATGTGCCCGGGCATCCGGCCGGCGACCGGGTGGATGCCGTAGACGACCTCGACCCCGCGCGACTCCAGCAGATCGGCCAGCTCCCGGATCGTGTGTTGCGCCTGCGCTACCGCCAGCCCGTAACCCGGTACGACGACGACCCGGTTGGCATAGGCGAGCAGCACCGCCACGTCGTCGACGGTGCCGGTCCGCACCGACCGATCGCCGCCGTCCTCGGCGACCGCGCCCGCCGCCGCGGTCGCGGTCAGCGCGCCGAACAGCGTGCTGGACAGCGGCCGGCCCATGGCCTGGCTCATCATCCGGGTGAGCAACGTGCCGGACGCGCCGACGAGCGTGCCCGCGACGATCAGCAGCGTCGTCCGCAACACCGCGCCGGTGGCCGCGACGGCGAGCCCGGTGAACGAGTTGAGCAGCGAGATGACGACCGGCACATCGGCGCCGCCGACCGGCAACACGAACAGCACACCCATGACGCCGGCCACGAGCGTGAGCAACACCGCCGCGGTGACCGAGCGATCCGAGAGCCCCCACCCGACGAACGCGAGCGCGGCCACCGCGAGCGCGACGTTGATCTCGCGCTGCCGGGGCAGCACCACCGGCCGGCCGGTCATGAGCTCCTGCAACTTGAGGAACGTGATCGCGCTGCCGGTGAACGACACCGCGCCGATCAGCGTGCTGAACAGCACCGCGGCCGCCGTACCGAAACTCGCATGGCCGCGATCGAACTCGGCCAGCGACACCAGTGCCGCCGCGCCGCCGCCGACACCGTTGAACGCCGCGACCATCTGCGGGATCGCGGTCATCTTCACCGAACGCGCCGCCGGCACGCCGACCGCCGTACCGAGGACCAGCGCGACGACGATGAGACCGATCCGGTGCAGGCCGGGAGTCGCGAACGTCGCGCCGACCGCGACCACCATGCCGGCCGCGCCGATCAGGTTGCCGGCCCGGGCGCTGCGCGGCGACGACAGACCTTTCAGCGCGACGATGAAGCAGACCGCGCTGAACAAGTAGATGAGCTCGATCGTCTCCGCGCGATTCATTTGCGGGCCCGGCCCTTGAACATCTCCAGCATCCGGTCGGTGACGACGAACCCGCCGACCGCGTTGATCGTGGCGAGCACGACCGCGACGAAGCCGAGCACGATCTGCGCCGCGCCGTCTCCGGTGCCGAGGATGATGATCGAGCCGATGAGGATCACGCCGTGAATCGCGTTGGCCCCCGACATCAACGGCGTGTGCAGCACCGACGAGACCTTCGAGATGACCTCGAACCCGACGAACACCGACAGCACGAAGATGGTGAACAGACCCAGGGTCGTCTCGGTCACTTCAGCACCTGCCCGTCCCGGGTCACGCAGCAACCGGCGACGATCTCGTCGTCCGGGTTGGGGTTCAGCTCGCCGTCGACCATCAGCAACTGCAACAGGTTCAGCACGTTGCGCGCGTAGAGCGCGCTCGCGTTGACCGGCAACGCCGACGGCGCGCCGACCACCCCGACGATGGACACCCCACCGACGACGACGGTCTCGCCGGCCGTCGTCAGCTCGCAGTTGCCGCCGCCTTCGGCGCCGAGGTCGACGATCACCGACCCCGGTTTCATCCCGTGCACCATGTCGGCGGTCACCAACACCGGCGCCGGGCGGCCGGGTACCGCGGCCGTCGTCACGACGACGTCGGAGGCGGTGACGTGACCGCCGAGGATCTCGCGCTGCTTCGCGAGGAACTCGTCGGACTGCACCCGCGCGTAGCCGCCGGCGCCCTCCTGCGTCTCCAGACCCAGGTCGAGGAACGTCGCGCCCAGCGAGCGCACCTCGTCGGCCGCGGCGGCGCGGACGTCGTACGCCGAAACGACGGCACCGAGCCGGCGGGCGGTCGCGATCGCCTGCAGGCCGGCGACGCCGGCGCCGAGCACGAGCAGCTTCGCCGGCGGGACCGTCCCCGCCGCGGTCATGAACAGCGGGAACATCCGCGGCGCCAGCTCGGCCGCGAGCAGCACGGCGCGATAGCCGGACACCAACGCCTGCGACGACAGCGCATCCATCGCCTGCGCGCGGCTGATCCGCGGCACGAGATCCAAGCTGTACGACGTCACCCCGCGGGCGGCGAGCGCCTGCACCGCGGCGCCGTGCGACCACGGCTGCAGGAACGAGATCGTCGACGCGCCCGCCCGCAGCAGCGCGATGTCGTCGGGGCGCAGCGGTTGCACCGACAGCACGATGTCGGCGGCGCGCAGCATCTCCTCGCGGGTCGCGATGACCGCACCGCGAGCCCGCAGGTCGTCGTCGATGACGAACGCGCCTTGCCCGGCGGCGGCCTCGACCAGCACCTCGCAGCCGTCGGCGACGAGCCGGGCGACGGTGTCCGGGACGACGGCGACCCGCCGTTCGCCTTCGGCCGTCTCGCGCGGCACCGCGACTCGCACGCGGTCACCGTAGCGGCTACGCGGGCGATCCCTCGCCAAGCCGGCGCGCGGCGAGCGCCGCGCCGAGCAGTTGCAGTCCGTGCGTCGTCGCCGGGTCGAGCCCGGTCAGGTCGATGATGCGGCGCAACCGGTAGTCGAATGTGTTCGGATGGACGTGCAGCGCGGCCGCCGTACGCCGGCGGTCGAGATCGGAGTCGAGGTAGGCCTCGAGGGTCCGCAACAGGTCGGGGTTGCGGTCGAGCGGTTCGATCAGGCTGGCCAGCGTTTCCTGCGCGTCGCTCGGCCGGGTCAGCTGGTACTCCAGCAGCACGTCGCGCAACACGTAGGCGCCCGGCGGCTTGTCGAGGATGCGCGCGAGCCGGACGATGTCCTGCGCCTGCGCGGCCGCCCGCGGCACGTCCGCCACGCCGACCGCGACCGCGCCGCCGAGGACGACCGGGACCCCAGCCGCCTTCTCGACGTCGACCGCGAGGTCGGGCAGCCGGTCGACCAGCGCCGCCGCCGCTTCCGGCGAGGACGGCAGGAACACCGCGCCGCCGGACGCGTCGAGCAGCGTCACCGTCGACTCGCCGGCCCACTCGTCGAGTGCGGCCTGGGCCCGACGGACCTTGCGTCGCGCGGCTACCGCGCCGCCGACGTCCCGGTCGTCGGACTCGTCGGGATGCGGCGCCATCCGCAGCGCCACGACCACGTACGCCGGTGCGATCGACACCCCGAGCCGGGCGGCCTGCGCGTCGGCGGGCTCGCCCGAGAGCAGCGCCGACGCGAGCAGCCGGGCCGCGTCGCGCTCCTCGCCGAAGATGCTCTGCTGCTCTTCGAGGTACGCCGACGCGACGGCCGCAGTGACCTGCTGGGTGTAGACCAGCACCCGGGCCGCGGCGGCGAGCAGCGCCTCGGTCTCGTCGGGGGTGTGCTCCTCGACGAGCGCCTGCCAGCCGATGCGCGCGCCGACGTGGTAGGCGGTGAGGACGGCGTCGAGCGGCACCCGCTCCTCCGCCCGGCGGGCGGCCGACAGCCGCACCCCCGCGAATTCGTCCGCGGACAATGGCTCGCCGGTGCGCAGCAGCCGGAAGAACGACCGCAGATTCGCCTCGGTGATGGTGAGGATGTCGCCGTGCAGTTGCTCGCGCGGCAGCTGTGAGTAGAGCGGGATCTCGGCGACGAAGGCGGCGATCATCCGCCGGGCGAGCCGGGGCACGTTGCGCTCGACGCGCTGGAACAGCGGGTGGTCGACCACGTCGCCCTCAGTGGGCGTAACAACGGCGGTACGCCTAGGCACCCGGCTATTGTGCTCCCGTCACAAATCCGGGCCGCACCAGCCTCGGCATGAACCGCCGTCGCCTGCCCTACCGCTGTGCATGACCGAGCCCGCGACGCACCTGCCGACCGGTAGCCTTGCTCGCTTATGTCAGGCAAAAGCGCTCAGGACAAGCGCAAAGCGGCGAAACGCGCCGCCGACATGACGATCCTTCCCGCCGGCGACGAATCGAAGTGGCAGCCACCGCCGCCAGAAGTGCGCAACGAGTCGTTCGTGAGCACCTTCGACGCGCCCGGCTGCCGGGACGGAAAGAACCGGATCAAGGTGCGGATCGTGTCGCACACCGAAACCGGAGCGCTGATCGAGTTCAACATCGTTCATCAGACCTTCCACCGCGGCAAATGGCGGGACGTCGCTTCGGCGGACTCTTGTCATGACGACGAGGTACATGTCCACAGATACGCCCGTTCGAGTGACGCACGTGTCGGAAACCCTGAAACCCTCGTCCCGGTGCGGAAGCTGGCCGATATTCAAACCGGCTACGACGTCGCCTATGACACCGTGGTCGACAAGTGGGTGGAGAACAGAGGAAGGTGGGACCATGGGTGACATGGACCGGACCACGCTGTGTCGGTTCGTGTACCGGCGGCTGGCCGACCCGTTGTTCCGCGAGCGGCTCACCGCCGCTGCCGACGACGGCTCCCGGCCGCTCATCTTCTGCTTGCCAGACGACTCCCTGCGCTTGCTCGTGGAGCGGGTGAAGGGGTACGGCGGGGCCGCGAACGTCTTCGTCGCAACCGCCCCAGGCGTCCTAGGCATTGACTTTCGCGCCAGCGACGAAAAAGCTGTTCCGACAAGGGCGCCCCGGCTGAACGAGGCGTGCACAGTCGGACTGTTCGTGGAGCGACTGAGGATCGACGCTTCCGGGACCGGTAGGAGCGTGTACAAGTTCGCCGTCGCGAGCGACGACAGCGTCGACAGTGGGACTGCGAAGGTCGTCGCGCTGGCCGGATAGCGATCGTCTAGCGTCGCGACCGTGTACGCGGTGACCGTGACCGGGCCGGACGCGACCTTGGGCTGGGGCGAGGTGCCGGATCCGATATCGGGCGACGGGGAGGTGCTCGTCGACGTCGTCGCGTCGGCCGTCAACCGGGCCGACCTCCTCCAGCGCCAAGGCTTCTACCCGCCGCCGCCGGGTGCGTCCGCCGTACTCGGCCTGGAGTGCAGCGGGCGCGTCGCCGCCCTCGGTCCCGGCGTCGACGGCTGGCAGGTCGGCGACGAGGTCTGCGCGCTGCTCGCGGGCGGTGGTTACGCCGAGCAGGTCGCGGTACCCGCCGGCCAGCTGATGCCGGTGCCGCCGGGGGTCGACCTGGCGACGGCGGCCGCGTTGCCCGAGGCCGCCTGCACGGTCTGGGCCAACCTCGTCCTCGCCGCGCGGTTCCGGCCCGGCGAGTCGGTCCTCGTACACGGCGGCGCCAGCGGCATCGGCACGATGGCGACCCAGGTCGCGAAGGCGCTCGGTGCCGCGCACGTGGTGTGCACGGTCGGCAGCGCGGCCAAGGCCGGCGCGGTCGCCGGTCTCGGCGCCGACCTGGTCGTCGACTACAACCGGGACGACTTCGTCGCGGCGGCCCGGCGGCTGACCGGGCGTGGCGTCGACGTCGTCCTGGACATCATCGGCGCGAAGTACCTCGCTCGGAACGTCGACGTGCTGGCACCGGACGGCCGGCTGGTCGTGATCGGCCTGCAGGGCGGCGCCAAGGCCGAGATCGACCTCGGCCGGCTGATGGTCAATCGGCAGTCGGTGCACGCGGCGACGCTGCGGGCCCGGCCGCTCGACCAGAAGGCGGCGATCTGCCGCGCCGTCGTCGACGAGCTGTGGCCGATGGTCGCCGACGGGCGGGTCCGCCCGGTCGTCGGCGCGTCGTACCCGATGACCGATGTCGCGGCCGCGCACCGGTTGGTGGAAGAGTCCGGCCACGTCGGCAAAGTTCTGCTGATCCGGCCGTGACTCGACCATCCCCCCTTGCCAGAACCCGGTTCGGTGCGGCCTACTAACGGGTAACACGTCCGGTACGCCGGAATCCGCATTCGCCGAGGAGCACGCCGTGGCCAAGCAGGTCAGCGAGAAGGAAGCCCGCCAAGTCGCCGAAGCCGCGCGCGAGGCCGAATGGAAACTCCCGAGCTTCGGCAAGGAGCTGTTCCTCGGCAACTTCCGGCTCGACCTGATCCACCCGCAGCCGAAGCTCGCCCCGGACGCGGTGGAGCGGGGCGAGAAGTTCCTCGCCGAGCTGCGCACCTTCCTGGAGAACAAGGTCGACCCGCTGCAGATCGAGCGGGACGCGAAGATCCCCGAGGACGTCGTCGAAGGGCTGAAGGAGCTCGGCGCGCTCGGCATGAAGATCCCGAGCGAGTACGGCGGCCTCGGGCTCTCGCAGGTCTACTACAACAAGGCGCTCGCGCTCGCCGGCGTCTGGCACTCCGCGATCTCGACGTTGCTCTCCGCGCACCAGTCGATCGGGCTGCCGCAGCCGCTCATGCTGTCCGGCTCCGAGGAGCAGAAGAAGGAGTGGCTGCCGAAGGTCGCGCGCACCCACATCAGCGCGTTCCTGCTCACCGAGCCCGACGTTGGCTCCGACCCGGCGCGGCTGTCCGCGACCGCCATCCCGAAGGACGACGGCAGCGGCTACGTCATCAACGGCAAGAAGCTCTGGGCGACCAACGGCGCCATCGCCGACGTCGTCGTCATCATGGCCGTCATCCCGAAGAGTGAGGGCCACAAGGGCGGCATCAGCGCGTTCATCGTGCCGTGCGACGACCCGGGCATCACGATCGAGCGGCGCAACGCGTTCATGGGCCTGCGCGGGATCGAGAACAGCGTCACCGTGTTCGAGGACGTCTTCGTGCCGGCGGCCAACCTGATCGGCAAGGAAGGCGCCGGGCTGAAGATCGCGCTGACCACGCTGAACACCGGTCGGCTGTCGCTGCCGGCGATCTGTGCGAGCCAGACGAAGTACGCGTTGAAGGTCGCGCGCGAGTGGGGCAACGAGCGCGTGCAGTGGGGCGTGCCGGTCGGCAAGCACGAGGCGATCGCGCAGAAGACGGCGTTCCTCGCCGGCACCGCGTTCGGTCTCGAGGCGATGCTCGACGTCTCGTCGCGGCTCGCCGACGAGAAGCGCAACGACATCCGCATCGAAGCCGCGCTCGCCAAGCTCTACGGCTCGGAGCTCGGCTGGAGGGCGATGGACGAGTTCATCCAGATCCGCGGTGGCCGTGGCTACGAGACGGCGGAGTCGCTGAAGGCGCGCGGCGAGAAGCCGGTGCCGGCCGAGCAGATGCTGCGCGACATGCGCATCAACCGCATCTTCGAGGGCTCGACCGAGATCATGCACCTGCTGATCGCGCGCGAGGCGGTCGACCAGCACCTCGCGATCGCCGGCGACATCATCGAGCCCGACATCCCGTTCGGCGACAAGGCGAAGACGGCGATGAAGGCCGGCGGCTTCTACGCGAAGTGGCTGCCGAAGCTCGCCGCGGGACAGGGCACGAATCCCACGTCGTACAACGAGTTCGGCGATCTCGCCGAGCATCTGCGGTTCGCCGAGCGCAACTGCCGCAAGCTGGCCCGCTCGACGTTCTACGGCATGAGCCGCTGGCAGGCGAAGCTGGAGAAGAAGCAGGCGTTCCTCGGCCGCATCGTCGACATCGGCGCCGAGCTCTACGGCATCGCCTCCGCGTGCGTCTACGCGCAGACGTTGCAGTCCGAGGACCCGAAGAACGCCAAGCAGTACGTCGAGCTCGCCGACCTGTTCTGCACGCAGGCGCGGCGCCGGGTCGACGGGCTGTTCCACGACCTGTGGTTCAACGACGACGTCGAGAACTACGACGCGGCGATGAAGGTGCTCGACGGGCGCTACACGTTCTTCGAGGCGGACCTCATCGACCCCGCCGGCGAAGGGCCGCTGCTCTCCTCCTCTTAGGACAGCGTTGGGACGTGAACGTCGCTTGGACCGGCGACGCTTCGCATCGCCGCTAATCGCTCCTTTTCACGTCCCAACGCTGTTCTCGGCCGCGTCTTTTCGCGGGAGCTCATAAAGCACCCACTCGTGTTCGGCGTGCATGCCCACCGACTCGTAGAGCCGGACCGCACCGGTCGGGTTGGTCGCGTCGACACCGAGGGTCGCCTTGCGCAGCCCGCGGTCGCTGAACTCCGCGAACGCCGTACGCAGCAACAGCGAACCGATGCCGCGGCCGCGCGCCTCGCGCAGCGTGCCGAGGGTGCCGACGTGCCCGGTCCACTCGTACTCGTGGTCGGGCAGTCGCCACCCGAACAGCGCCGCGACCGGGACGCCGTCCACCTCGGCGAACCACCAGGTCGAGAAGTCCAGATGCGAGCGCTTGCGCAGTGCCGTGTGCCACTGGTCGAAGGTCCGGCTCTCGTGCCCGAAGTGGTCCTGGAACGCGGTGTCGACGACCCGGAACGCCTCGCGCAGGTCGGCGTCTTCGTCGCGCACCGTGCGCACGGTGACGCCGTCCACCGGCGCCGGTACGGCGGAATGTCGCTCGTCGAGATCAATGCGCATCCGCCAGAAATGCCGGATCAGCGTCGCGCCGCGCGACTCGACCCACGCCCGCGCCCGGTCGGCCGACGCGTTCGCGAAGTAGTGCACCGGCCGCTGCGGATCGGCCGCCGCCGCGACGGCCCGGATGGCGTCGAGCAGCGGGTCGCCGACCGCCTTGTCCAGACCGGGACGAACCCGGACGTCGCCCTCGAAGCCCGCGTGCCCGCTCGGCTGGGTGTCGATCCACGCCGCGGCCGCCAGGCCCTGCTCGTCGAAGATGCCGAACGCCGAGTAGTCCTCGACGCCGTCGCGGATCCAGGTGATGACCTCGTGGTCGGGCTGCCCGCACTCGGCGATCTCGCACAAGGTATTGAGCTCGATCATCGCGTCGACGTCGTCGGCGGTGAGCGGGCGCAGCGTCGTAGCGTCCAGTTCGGCGGTCACCCGGACAGCCTCGCCCATCCCGCCATGCTGTGCACCCGAATTGTTGGGCACCCGAATTGTTCGGCACCTGAATTGTCAGGGACGATGGGGGCATGACCGAACGACCGGACCAGCCGAGCGAGGGACTGCGCATCGTGACCGTCGGACCGGACGGCGCCGCCGTCAACGTGCCGGTCGACGACGAAAGCGACCCGCCGCTGTCCGAGATGGTCGAGCAGCCGGCGAAGGTCATGCGGATCGGCACGATGATCAAGCAGCTGCTCGAGGAGGTCCGCGCCGCGCCGCTCGACGACGCCAGCCGGGCCCGGCTGCGCGGGATCCACGAGAGCTCGATCAAGGAGCTGGCGAGCGGTCTAGCGCCGGAGCTGCGCGAGGAGCTCGAACGGCTGACGCTGCCGTTCTCGGAGGACTCGGTGCCCACCGACGCGGAGCTGCGCATCGCGCAGGCGCAGCTCGTCGGCTGGCTCGAGGGGCTGTTCCATGGCATCCAGACGGCGCTGTTCGCGCAACAGATGGCCGCCCGGGCGCAACTGGAAGAGATGCGCCGCCGGGCGCTGCCGATGGGCGCCGCCGACGGCCCGCCACAACCGCAGCAAACCGGTCCCTACCTCTAAGTGCCGCGAATCGTCGTCGGCGCCGCGCTCGTCGCCGTCCTCGGCGGCGGCGTCGCTGCGCTCGTCGTCCAGCCGTGGGCCGGTCCACCCCGGTGCACGTCGAACGATCTGCGAGTGACCACGGCAGGGCTCACATCGCAACTCGAGCCGACCATCGACAGCGACGTCGTGCTGATCCGAGTCCGGCGACAGTGCACGCTCGCCGGGCAGCCGCGACTGCAGGCACGGAGAGCGGACGGGTCGTGGATCGACGTCGAAACGGACCCGAACCCCGCCCGGCTCCGCGGCTCGTTCCGCCTGGGCACGGCCGTGGCACAGAACGCCGACGGCATCCGGCTCGACCGGTGGCCGCCGGGCTACTTCATCGAGCTCGTGTGGGTGCCGGCGTCGAGAACATGCACCGCCCCGGACCTGCGGATCTCGGCGCCACGGCTCGCCCTGCCGATACCGCACCTCGCGCAGTGGTGCGGGCAGCCGACCAGCGTCGGGGCAATTACCAAGTCGTCGGGGATCCGGTTCAACTGAGATAGAGGCGTTCGAGCACCAGCGCGACGCCGTCGTCGTCGTTCGACGCCGTCACCTCGTCGGCCACCGCGAGCACTTCCGGGTGCGCGTTCGCGACCGCGACGCTGTGGCCCGCCCACTCCAGCATCGGTACGTCGTTCGGCATGTCGCCGAACGCGATCACGTCGCCCGCCACCTGACCGGTGCGCGCGACGACCTCCGCCAACGTCGTCGCCTTGCTGATGCCCGCGGCGCTGATCTCGAGCATGCCGTCCGCCGACGAGTACGTCATCGTCACGGTCGCGTCGCCGACGACGGCGCGGGCCCGGGCGAACAGTTCGGCGGAGTCCAGCTGCTCGTGCCGGGCGAGCAACTTCGCCAGCGGCCGTGACAGCAACGTTTCGAGATCGGCGACCACCGCGCCCTCGGTCGGCCAGCGCGACCGGTACGCCGGCTCGTGCCCGAACTCCAGCCCGACCGTCTCGACCGCGAACCCGAGCCCCGGGATCGCAGCCCGCAACGACGCCGCCAGCGACCGCGCGACGTCGACGCCGAGCGGATGCGAATCGACGACCGTCTCGGTGTGCAGGTCGTAGACCAGCGCGCCGTTCGCGCACACGGCGAGACCGTGATGACCGGTCTGCACGGCGATGTCGTGCATCCACCGCGGCGGCCGCCCGGTGACGATGACGATGGTCGCGCCCGCGCCAGCGGCATGGCCCAGCGCGTCGCGGGTGCGCGGCGAGATCGTGCCGTCGGAGCGCACGACCGTGCCGTCGAGATCGGTGGCGACCACCGACGGCCGCGCGGTCATGACAGTGGTTCGAGCACCTCGCGGCCGAGGTACGGCTGCAAGGCCGCCGGCACCCGCACCGATCCGTCGGCCTGCTGGTGCACTTCGAGCAGGCAGGCGATCGTCCGGGCGATCGCGCACAGTGTCCCGTTGAGCGTCGCGACCGGAGCCGGCCCGTCGTCGGTCCGGTACCGCACGCCGAGCCGGCGCGACTGGAACGTCGTGCAGTTCGACGTAGACGTCAGCTCGCGGTAGCGCCCCTGCGACGGGAACCACGCCTCGCAGTCGAACTTGCGGGCCGCACTCGAACCCAAGTCGCCGGCGGCGATGTCGAGCACCTGGAACGGCAACTCCAGCGCGGTGAGGAACTGCTTCTCCCACTCCAGCAGCCGGCGGTGCTCGGCCGCGGCCTCGTCCGGCGGGCAGAACGAGAACATCTCGACCTTGTCGAACCAGTGCACCCGGATGATGCCCTTGGTGTCCTGCCCGTACGAACCGGCCTCGCGACGGAAGCACGACGAGAAGCCGGCGTACCGGCGCGGCAACAGATCCGCGTCGAGGATCTCGTCCATGTGCATCGCGGCCAGCGCGACCTCGCTGGTGCCGACGAGATAGAGGTCGTCGGACTCGACGCGGTAGACCTCCGCCGCGTGCGCACCGAGGAAGCCGGTGCCTTCCATCGCCTCCGGCCGGACCAGCGACGGTGCCACGACGGGCACGAACCCGGCCGCGGTCGCCTGCGCCATCGCGAGGTTGACCAGCGCGAGCTCCAGCAGCGCACCGGCACCGGTCAGGAAGTAGAACCGCGCGCCGCTGACCTTCGCGCCGCGTTCCAGGTCGATGGCGCCGAGCCGGCGCCCGATCTCGACGTGGTCGGCGACCTCGAAGTCGTACGACGGCACCGTGCCGATCGTCTCGACGACGACGGAGTCGGCTTCGCCGCCTTCGGGCACCCCGGGCTCGACGAGGTTGGCCAGCCCGTAGCTCGCTTCGCGCAACGCGGCGTCGGCGGCCGACTGCTCTTCCTCCGCGGCGCGCACCGAATCCTTGAGTGCCTTGGCTTTCTCGATCAACGCCGGCCGGTCGGCCGGGCTCGCCGACTGGATGCCCTTGCTGGCGGCGTTGGACTCGGCGCGCAACGTGTCGGCCGCGGTGACGGCGAGCCGGCGGCGCTCGTCGGCGGCCAGCACTGCGTCCACCAGCGCGGGGTCGGCGCCGCGCATGCGCTGGCTGCGCCGGAACGCATCCGGGTCGGCGCGCAGTGCCCGCAGGTCGATCACGGTCAAGAGGCTATCGGTGCCAACGTTTCGAGAATCGAGCGCGAGGTTTCGCAACGTGCGGCGTTGTCGGGTCAGTACGAACGGGTCGTACATCCCCCACGAAGGGAGCACCATAAATGAAGCGGATCGCCGCTGTTCTCACGCTCGCCGGCGCGCTCGCCGGCATCGCCGCCCCGGCCGCGTTCGCCGACGGCAGCGCGTGCGTGCACTTCTACCTGAACGTCAACGGCACCGAGCAGACCGTCGACCAGTGCACCCCGGTCTGATCGGCTGACCTTCTCTTGTCGAGGCCCCCGCGCTGCCCACCGGCGCGGGGGTCTCGCTATGACCGGGTCGCTACCTCTGCGGCCCGCGACGCAACGACTCGACCCACGCATGTGCGTCGGTGAAGTCGGCGTCCGCCGTACCGGCTCGTTCGGTCGCCGCGATGCCGTCGGCGCGCGGGTACGAACCGAGGAACCGTACGTCGGCGCACTCGCGGCGCAGCGCGGCCAACGTCTCGGCGACCCGCGCACTCGCGATGTGACCCTCGGCGTCGATGGAGAAGTAGTAGCGGCCGAGACCGACGCCGGTCGGCCGCGACTCGATCCGCGTCAGGTTCACCCCACGCACCGCGAACTCGGTCAACAACTCGAGCAGCGCACCGGGATGGTCGTCGCGGATGAACGCGATGACCGTCGTCCGGTCCGCGTCGGTCGGCGGCGGTGGTGCGCCGGGTGGACGCACCAGCACGAACCGCGTCACCGCCCCGGTGTTGTCGGCGATGTCCTCGGCGAGCGCGGTCAACCGGTAGTGCTCGCCGGCGATCGGCGCCGCGACGGCCGCGTCGTAGTCGCCCGCGGCGACCGCGCGGGCGCCGTCCGCCGTACTCGGTGCCGGCACGAACCGGGCCGCGGGCAGGTTCGCGCGCAGCCAACCACGCACCTGCGCCTCGGCGTGCGGCATCGTCGTCACGGTCGTGACGTCGGCGAGCGACGCGCCCGGCCGGGCGAGCAGGCTGAACGTGACCGGCAGCAGCACCTCCCGGACGATGTGCAGCGGATCGCCGGTCGCGAGGCCGTCGAGAGTCTCCGCGACCGACCCCTCGACCGAGTTCTCCAGCGGTACGACGGCGCCGGCGGCCTCGCCGGCGCGAACCGCGTCGAGCGCGTCCGACACCGAAACGCACGGCACGTGCTCGAGCCGGTCGGCGCCGGGCAGCGTCCGCAACGCGGCCTCGCAGAACGTGCCCCGCGGGCCGAGGTAGGCGTAGCGCCCCGGCGGGAGCCCGGGCATCGTCAGCGCCCGGCCGGCCCGCGCATCGCGAGCTCGATCGACTGCTCCTCTTCCGGCGACAGCGACTGCTCGCTGCGGCCGCCCTTGACGCCCTTCGCGTAGGTGCGCGCCTCGCTGCGGCCGTGGATCGACGTGATGACCAGCCCGTCTCCGGCGTCGTCGAGCAGCGCGGCGGTGAACGAGAGCCGGCCGCCCATGTCGCCGAACGCGTCGTAGCGAACGACCGAGACGTGCCGCAGCGCGTCGGCGAGATCGGCTCGGGTGCCCGCGACCTCCTTGCGAGCGGCGCCGATCTCCGCCCGTAGCGCGGCGGTCTCGCGCTGCTGCGCGCCGAGCGCGTCGAGAACGCTGTGCGGCCCGTCCGGGGTGTCGAGTGCGGCGAAGCCGCGCCGGAGCCGCGCGACCCGAAGGTGTGCGGTCAAGCCGAGGATCAATGCGACGAACGCGCCCCCGGCGGCGCCCAACGCGACTTCGTCGACGGTCGTGGCGGGCAGCGGGAACACGGTGCGCCAGCGTAGTCGAGGCCGAACTAGTGTCGTCTCGTGGACCAGGAGGAGCTGCGCGCGCTGCTCGCGGCGGTCGCTCGCGGCGAGGTCGACGCCGACGACGCCGCCGCGACGCTGGCCGCCGGGCCGCTGGCCGGCTACGCCGATCTGGGCTTCGCCCGGCTCGACGCGCACCGCGGTGTGCGGACCGGCGACCCCGAGGTCGTCTACGCCGCCGGCAAGACGACCGAGCAGGTCGTGGCGCTGCTCGGCGCGCTGGCGGCCCAGCCCGGCGACCGGCCCGCGCTCGCGACCAGGCTGACCGGCGACATGCTCGCGGCGGTCGGTACGACGTTCCCAGACGCGGTGATCGATCCGGTCGCCCGCTGCGTCGCCGTGGGCTCGCTACCGGAGCCGCGCGGTGACGTCGTCGTCGTCTCGGCCGGCACCAGTGACGAACCGGTCGCGGCCGAGGCGGCGTTCGTGGCACGCGCGTTCGGCGCGGGAGTCCGCCGGGTCTGCGACGTCGGCGTCGCCGGCATCCACCGGCTGCTCGCCGAGCGCGACGCGCTCACCGGCGCCGACTGCCTCGTCGTCGTCGCCGGGATGGAGGGCGCGCTGCCGAGCGTCGTCGGCGGCCTGGTCGGCACGCCGCTCGTCGCGGTCCCGACCAGCGTCGGTTACGGCGCGTCGTTCGGCGGCATCGCGGCACTGCTCGCGATGCTCAACTCCTGCGCGCCCGGAGTCACGGTCGTGAACATCGACAACGGTTTCGGCGCCGGGGTGTTCGCGGCCCGGGTCGCGCGCCGCGCCGCATGACCGCCGTCGGCTGGGTCGACGCCGGCTCCGGCGTCAGCGGCGACATGCTGCTCGGCGCACTGGCCGACCTCGGCACGCTCGACGTCGCGGCGGTGGCGCAGTCGCTGGGCGTCGAGGCGTCGGCGACCGCCGGAAGTCGTGGCGGCCTGCGCGGCGTCTCGGTCACCGTGGGCGCCGGCGGCGATCAGCCGCACCGGCGGCTCGGCGACCTCGTCGAGCTGATCGATCGCGCGCCGCTCGACACCGCCGTCCGCGAGCGCTCGATGGCCATCCTTCGCCGGCTCGCGGTCGCCGAAGGACGGGTGCACGGCGTCGCGCCGGACACCGTCGAGTTCCACGAGGTCGGCGCCGTCGACACGATCGTGGACGTCGTCGGTGCCTGCCAGGGCTTCGCCGCGCTCGGCCTGGCCCGGCTGCACGTCTCGCCGATCGCACTCGGCGGCGGCCGGGCGCAGACGATGCACGGCGTCGTACCGGTCCCGGTGCCGGCCGTCCTGGAGCTGCTCGCCGGCAGTGATCTCGTCGGGCACGGCGGACCGGTCGACGTCGAGCTGGCGACCCCGACCGGCGTCGCGATCCTCGCCGAACTCGCCGACGCGTCCGGCCCGATGCCGCCGCTCAACGTAACCGCGACCGGCATCGGTCTGGGCGGGCGCGACCTCGCCGAGCAGCCGAACGTGCTGCGGATCGTCGTCGGGCACGAGGCCGCCGCGGACGGCGACTGGTTGCTGTTGGAGGCCAACGTCGACGACCTCGATCCGCGACTGTGGCCGGCAGTGTTGACGCGGCTGCTCGACGCCGGCGCCGGCGACGCGTGGCTGACGCCGATCGTCATGAAGAAGGGCCGCGCCGCGCACACCGTCAGCGTCCTGGTCGCGCCCGATCTCGCGGACGCGGCGGCGCGCGTGCTGTT
>Ga0070659_100000062_pt1 | contig 85063 bp, 79 predicted proteins | sample KBSC23metaG_FD_64666 | JGI IMG/M metagenome (GOLD analysis project Ga0070659, IMG submission 64666) | Corn rhizosphere microbial communities from Kellogg Biological Station, Michigan, USA - KBS C2-3 metaG | ecosystem: Host-associated > Plants > Roots > Rhizosphere > Soil ... | reverse complement strand
ATGGCGGATGGGCGACCAAGCGGGACAAGGACGCAGGGAGGCAGCAATAGCAGCGCTATTGCGCCGACCGAGGACGCAGTATCCGCGCAGCGTCGTCCGCCGCCAGACGCCGCGGGAGTCCTACCAAGACCTCCCAGGTAGGGTCACGCCCGATGGACTTCCACCGCATCCACCCCGACCCCGCCACGGTCGACAGCGCCGAGCTGCTCGGCGACCTGCGGCTGCACGAGCGCGCGCACGCGGAGCGGCCGTGGGTGGTGACGAACTTCGCGACGACCGCCGACGGCCGCGCGACGATCGAGGGCCGCTCCGGGCCGATCGGCGACGACGGCGACATGGAGGTCTTCCGCCGCCTGCGCACGCAGGTCGACGCGCTGCTGATCGGCACGCGCACGCTCGGGATCGAGCGCTACGGGCGCGCCGTCAGACGGCCCGAGCTGAGAGAGGCCCGCGTCTCGCTCGGCCTCGCCCCGGAGCCGCTCGTCGCAACCGTCACGCGCAGCGGGCAGCTGCCGCTCGACATCCCGCTGTTCCAGGAGCCGGATGCGGACGTCGTCGTGTTCGCGCCGACCGAGGCGCCCGAGCCGGACTGCCCGGCATGCGTGACGCTGGTGCGCCTCGACCCGGCCGAGCTGACGCTGACGACCGCGCTGCGCTGGCTGCGCACCGAGCGCCACGTCCGCTCGCTGCTGTGCGAGGGCGGCCCCACGTTGATGGGCGCGCTGCTGCACGAGCGGCTCGTCGACGAGGCGTTTCTGACGCTCGCGCCGCAGCTGGCGGGCGGCGGCACCGGCCCGACGATGACGAGCGGTCCGGCGCTCGGCGAGCCCGCCGCGCTCGAGCTCGTGTGGGCGCTCGAGCGAGCCGGATCGCTGTACCTGCGATACGGGGTGCGGCCCTACTAGTCTCCAAGGGGTGCGGATCGCCTGCGGCTTCGACCATGCCGGCGTGCCCTTGCGGGACGCGGTGGTCGCCGCGCTGGAGGAGGGCGGCCACGTCGTCCTCGACGCGGGCACCTACGACGACTACCCCCATGCGGCGGCCGCCGTGGCGCAGGCGCTTGCGAGCGCCGACGCCGAGCGGGCGGTGCTCGTGTGCGGCTCCGGCGCCGGCGTGTCCGTCGCCGCGAGCAAGCTGCACGGGGTGCGTGCAGCGACCGTGCACGACGGGTACACCGCCCATCAGGGCGTCGAGCACGACGATCTCAACGTGCTGTGCCTCGGCGCGCGCGTGATCGGCCCGGAGCTCGCCGGCGAGATCGTGCGGGCGTTCGCGGCGGCGCACTTCAGCGGCGAGGAGCGTCACGTTCGCCGCCTCGGGCAGATTGCAGCGCTGGAGCGCGACGGCCTGGAGGCGCTTGACCACGACCCCATGACAGGAGACCACCAACCATGAGCACCGTCCCCGCGACCACCCCGATCGGCCGCCTCGCCGAGCTCGGCACGAGCGCCTGGCTCGATTCGATCCGGCGCTCGATGCTGACCGGCGGGGACCTGCATCGGCTGGTCGAGGAGGACGGCGTCGTCGGCGTCACCTCGAACCCGTCGATCTTCGAGCAGGCGATCCTCGGCAGCCCCGACTACGACGAGCGGCTCGCTGAGCTGACGCACAACGGGAACGGCGTCGAGGACATCTACTGGACGCTCGCGGTCGAGGACGTGCAGGGCGCGGCCGACGTGCTGCGGCCGGTGTGGGAGCGCACCGGCGGTGCCGACGGCTACGTCTCACTGGAGGTCGCTCCGGACGTCGCGCGCGACAGCGACGCGACACTGGCGATGGCGCGCGATCTGTGGACCCGCTGCGACCGCCCGAACGTGATGATCAAGATCCCCGGCACGCCTGAGGGCGTCCCGGCGATCCGCGCGGCGATCGCTGAGGGGATCAACATCAACGTCACGCTGCTGTTCTCGCTCGACGCGTGGGCGGCGATCGCGGAGGCATGGCTCGCGGGCCTGGAGGACCGGGCCGCCGCCGGCAAGCCGGTCGACCACGTCGCCTCCGTCGCCTCCTTCTTCGTCTCGCGCGTCGACACCGCAGCCGACAAGCGCCTGAAGGTGCTCGGCAGAGACGAGCTGTGCGGGCGAGCCGCCGTCGCGAACGCGCAGCTCGCCTACGAGCGCTGGCAGGAGCTGATCGCAAGCGAGCGCTTCGCCGCGCTGAAGGCGGTGGGCGCGCGGCCGCAGCGGCTGCTGTGGGCGTCGACCGGCACGAAGGATCCCGCCTACTCCGACGTCAAGTACGTCGCCGAGCTGGCCGGGCCGGAGACGGTCAACACGATGCCGCTCGCGACGCTGCTCGCCTATCAGGACCACGGCGAGCCGGTCGAGCCGCTGCTGCCCGACGCGGCGTCCGCGGCACACGAGACGATCGCGGCCGTCGAGGCCGCCGGAGTGTCGCTGAAGCAGGTCACCGACGAGCTGCTGGAGGCGGGAATCGTCCAGTTCGCTGATGCGATGGACCGCCTGCTGGCGGGCGTCGAGCGCCGCCGCGCGGCCGTGATCGCCGGCGAGCCGGCGAGCGTCGAGGCGCGCCTCACCGACGGGCAGGCGCAGGCGATCGGGGCGCGGGCCGCATGGGCGCACGAGCAGCATCTGCTGCGGCGCGTCTGGGCGAGAGACGACTCGCTGTGGCCGGCCGGCGACGACACGCCCTCGGAGCGGCTCGGCTGGCTGACGATCGCGGGCCACTCGCTCGACCAGCTCGACGACGTGCTCGCGTTCGCCGCCGAGCTGCGCGGCGAGGGCTTCACCGACTGCGCGCTGCTCGGCATGGGCGGCTCTTCGCTCGCGCCCGAGGTGCTGTGGCGGACGTTCGGCGCTTCGGGGGTGCGGGAGCCGGCTGCGGGGCCGGCGGACGCGGGGCCCCCGACGGGAATCGAGGAGGGTCTGAAGCTGCACGTGCTCGACTCGACCCACCCGGATGCCGTCGCCGCGCTCGAAGCGCAGCTGCCGCTCGACAGAACGCTGTTCCTCGTCTCCTCCAAGTCGGGCGGAACGCTCGAGCCGCGCTCGATGCACGCGCACTTCCACGCGCGCGTGCCCGATGGACGGCAGTGGGCGGCGATCACCGATCCCGGCACGTCGTTGGAGGAGCTGGCGCGCGAGCAGGGCTTCCGCCGCGTCTTCCACGGCGCCCCCGACATCGGCGGGCGCTACTCGGCGCTGAGCGCGTTCGGCGTCGTCCCGGCGGCGCTGATCGGCGCCGACGTGCGCGGCCTGCTGGCACGCGCCGAGGTCGCGGCGCAAGCGGCCGACCCGTCGCTGCCGCCCGGCTGCGCGCCGGCGCTGTGGCTCGGCTGCGCGCTCGGCGAGCTGGCGAACGGGGGTCGCGACAAGCTCACGTTCGTCGTCGACGAGCCGCTGTCGTCGCTCGGCCTGTGGCTGGAGCAGCTGGTGGCCGAGTCGACCGGCAAGCACGGGAAGGGCATCGTGCCGATCGCCGACGAGCCGCTCGGCGCGCCGGAGGAGTACGGCGCAGATCGCGTGTTCGTGCACCTGCACCGGACCGGCGGCGAGGGCGATGCGAACGTCGCCTCCAAGCTCGACGCGCTTGCAGACGCCGGGCACCCGGTGATCGCAGTGCCGTTCGACGAGCAGCTCGACCTCGGCGCGCTGTTCTTCCATTGGGAGCTCGCGGTCGCCGTCGCCGGCGCCGTGATCGGCGTCAACCCGTTCGACCAGCCCGACGTGCAGTCGGCGAAGAACGCGACCGTCGCGACGATCGAGGCGTATGCGCGCGACGGCGCCTTCCCCGCAGAGGACGCGCACGCGGTGAGCGGCCGCGAGGCCGCCGGCGCGCTGCGCGAGCTGCTCGACGCCCACGCCAACGCCGGGTCCTACGTCGCGACGATGGCGTACCTCGCGCCCGACCACGCGCTTGACGAGGCGCTCACACAGCTGCGTACGGCGATCCGTCGCCGCACGAAGGCCGCCACGACGGTGGGCTACGGGCCGCGCTTCCTGCACTCGACCGGGCAGCTGCACAAGGGCGGCGCGCCCGTCGGCGTCTTCGTGCAGCTCGTCGACGACGGCGACGCGGGCGTCGAGATCCCCGGCCAGCCGTACGACTTCGCCGCGCTCGTACGGGCGCAGGCGATCGGCGACGCGACGGCGCTGCGCTCGCGCGGGCTGCCGTTCCTGCGGATCGAGCTGCCCGGCGACGCGGCAGCTGCGATCGCGGATCTGGCTGCCGGGCTCGCGTGAGCACTGCCCAGGCACCCGTCGCCGCGCCCGAGAACCCGTTCGCGCAGGACGTAGACGAGCGGCTCCCGCCGCCGTCGACGCTCGTGCTGTTCGGTGCGACGGGCGACCTGGCGGCTCGCAAGCTGCTGCCGGCCGTCTACGACCTGCTCGCCGACGGCCGTCTGCCGGAGCGCTTCCGCCTGCTGGCGGTCGTGCGCGGCACACAGGACGAGGCGTCGTTCCGTGAGCACGTCCGCGCCGCGATCGACATGCACGCGCGCCGCGACCTGGACGAGCGCCTGTGGGGAGCGCTCGAGCCGCGCATCGGCGTCGTCGCGGGCGACTACGGCTCGCCCGAGCTGTTCGACGCACTCGCGCAGCGGCTCGACGAGGGCGATCATGAGGACGGCGAGCCCTCGCAGCGGCTGTTCTACCTGGCGATCTCTCCGACCTTCTTCGCCGACACCGCACGTGGGCTGTGCGAGGCCGGGCTCGGCCGCGGCGCCAATCCGCCGACGCGCCTGCTGATCGAGAAGCCGTTCGGCCACGACCTCGCGAGCGCGCGCGAGCTGAACGCGGCGATCGAGGCCTCGTTCGAGGAGCGGCAGGTGTTCCGCATCGACCACTACCTCGGCAAGGAGACGGTGCAGAACCTGCTGGTGCTGCGCTTCGGCAACGGCATCTTCGAGCCGCTGTGGAACCGCACGGCGATCGACCACGTGCAGATCACGGTCGCCGAGGACATCGGGATCGGCCACCGCGCCGGCTACTACGACCGCGCAGGGGCACTGCGGGATGTGATCCAGAACCACGCGCTGCAGCTGCTGTCGCTGGTCGCGATGGAGCCGCCCGCAAGCTTCGAGCCGAACCTCGTGCGCGACGAGAAGGCGAAGGCGCTGCACGCCGTGCGCCCGCTCGATCCCGCGCGCGACGCGGTGCGCGGGCAGTACACGGCCGGCTGGATCGGCGGCGAGCGCGTCCCCGGCTACCGCGAGGAGGAGGACGTGCCGTCGGACTCGCGCACCGACACGTACGCCGCGATCCGCGTCGAGGTCGACAACTGGCGCTGGGCGGGCGTGCCGTTCTACCTGCGCACCGGCAAGCGGCTGCCGCTGCGCACGACCGAGATCGCGATCGCGTTCAAGCCGGCGCCGCACCAGCCGTTCCGCGGGCTCGACGGGCCGCCGCCGCCGAACGAGCTCGTCATCTCCGTGCAGCCGAACGAGGGTGCGACGCTGCAGATCGCGGCGAAGATGCCGGGCACCTCCCTCCGCATGCGGCCGGTGCAGATGGACTTCCAGTACGGCACGTCGTTCCTGCGCGAGTCGCCCGAGGCGTACGAGCGGCTGCTGCACGACGCGCTGCTCGGCGACGCGACGCTGTTCACGCGCGCCGACGAGGTGGAGGCCGCGTGGGAGGTCGTCGACCCGGTGCTGCGCGCGTGGGCGGACGAGACCGCGATCGAGCCGGAGCCCTACGCGGCCGGTACGCCCGGCCCGGACGGCGCCGACCAGCTGCTCGCGCGCGACGGGCGCGCATGGAGGCCGCTGTGAGCGCGCTGGCGCAGGCTGACGGGCGCGAGCGCTCGGAGTGGCGCGGCGAGCACGTCACGATCGGCGAGGTCGCCGAGCGGCTCGTGGCGCTCAACCGCGAGCACGCGCGCCACGAGCACGGCCACACCGCCACCCGCACGCTCAACCTGCTCGTCGCGCCGGCCGGCGACGTCGCGCCGGAGGAGCTCACGAGCCGGCTCGCTGCCATGGCCGACCGCCACCCCTCGCGCACGATCATCGTGCGCGAGCACCCGGCGCCGCGCCTCGATGCGCACGTCGCGATCGACTGCACGATCGGCGGCCGCGCCGGCGGTTCCGGCCATTGCCACGACCTCGCACTGCTCGTCGCCGACGCCGAGCGGTTGGCGCACGCGGACTCGCTCGTGCGGCCGCTGCGCGTGGCGGGGCTGCCGACGGTGCTGTGGCTTCCGGGCGCGCGTGCAAGCCGCGCGCAGGATCCGCTCGCAGCGCTGGCCCACGCACTCGTGCTCGACTCGGGCGCGGCATGCGGCGCAGCGCTGCCGGCGGCGTTCGCGCGCGTCGCGTCGCTCGCGGTCGAGCGCGTGCGCGACGTCGCGTGGCTGCGGCTCTCGCGCTGGCGCCGGCACGTCGCCGCACGCTTCGACGATCCGGAGGCGCTGCGCCTGCTGGAGCGAGTCGAGCGCGTCGAACTGCGCTCGTGCACCCCTCAGCAGGCGAGCGCGCTGCTGCTGGCGGGCTGGATCGCCGCGCGCGCAGGTTGGCGCATCGAGCAGCTGACGCCGCAAGAGTCCGGCTGGCACGGCACGGCGCGCCGCGCCGACGGACGCGAGCTGGAGATCCGGCTCGGCCCGCCCGAGCAGCCGGCCCGCACCGGCATCCACGCGCTCGCGCTGCACGCAAACGGCGAGACGATCGCGCTGCGCGCTCCGGTCGCGGCGCCGGATCCCGCGCGCGCGTTCGCCGCCGCACTGGGGATGTTCGACACCGCGACGCCCGGCTATGCGCCGGCGCTCGAGGCCGTGCTCGGAGGGATGGCGCGGCGGTGATCGAGCTGACGGTGACCGAGGATGCGGAGGCGGCGGCGCGCACGTGCGCGGAGCGCATCGCCGAAGCGATCGAGGACGCACGACGCCGGCGCGGCATCGCCCATGTGGCGCTGTGCGGCGGCGAGACGCCGGCACGCATGTACGAACTGCTGCCCGAGCACGTGGCGAGCTGGCGCGACGTCCATCTGTGGTTCGGCGACGAGCGCTGCGTCCCGCTCGACGATCCGGAGAGCAACCACGACCTCGTCGTGCGCACGCTGCTGGCCCGCATCCCGGCTGACCGCCCGCAGCCGATGGTCCACGCGGTCACGCGCGCGGGCGACGGCGATCCGCCCGCGGCCGCGGCCGCCTATGAACGCGCCTTGCGCGACCAGGTCCCCGGCGACCCGTGGCCCGTGCTCGACGTCGCCCTTCAGGGGATTGGGCCCGATGGTCACACGGCCTCGCTGTTCCCCGACGATCCGGCGCTGGAGGAGCGCGAGCGGCTCGTCGTCGCCGTGCACCGCAGAAAGCCGCCGCCCGAGGGCCTCACGATGACGCTGCCCGTCCTGCGCGCCGCGCGCACGCTCCTCCTGCTGGTTGCGGGTGCCGGCAAGGCGGATGCGGTGCGGGCGACGCTCGCGGGCCCGAGCCCGCACACCCCGGCCAGCCTGCTCGGCGAGGGCGCGACGGTCGAGCTGATCGCCGATCGCGCTGCCGCCGCGGCGACGTAGCGGCGCGAGAGCGGCCGCGCGCCGGACGCCTTACGAATTCGTGAAGTTCACGCCAAAGGTGGTTTCTGACCCGGCGCAACCTGAAAGACTGAGCGCGATGCCGAGCGAGACGGCAGCGCCGCCGGGCGCGACAGGGGACGTGCTCGACGCGTTGCGCGAGACCCGCGCCCGCACGCTCGTGCTCGTCGCGCATCTCGACGACGACGTGCTGGAGCGCGTCCACTCCCCGCTGATGAGCCCGCTTGTGTGGGACCTCGGGCACATCGCCGCGTTCGAGGACCTGTGGCTCGCGCACCGCGGGGCCGGCCTGCCATTGCTGCGCCCGGATCTCGCCGAGGTGTACGACGCGTTCGAGACGCCGCGCGCGCAGCGCGGCGAGCTCCCGTACCTGCGGCGCGGCCAGGCGCTCGCGTACCTGGCCGCGGTGCGCGAGCGAATCGCGGAGCTGGCGATCGATCCGCTGCTGCACGAGCTCGTGCTGCGCCACGAGCAGCAGCACACCGAGACGATGCTGCAGACGATGGAGCTGGCGCATCTGCCGGCGCCGCACGAGCCGGTCGAGCCGATGCCGGCGGATCCCGCGCTCGGTGCGCTCACCGGACTCGAGCTGATCGAAATCCCCGCCGGGCCGTGCACGATCGGCGCCGGCGCCGACGGCTTCGCCTACGACAACGAGCGCCCCCGCCACGAGCGCGAGCTGCCGGCGTTTCGCATCGGTCGCGCGCCGGTCACCAACGGCGCCTTCATGGACTTCGTCGCCGCCGGCGGCTATCAGCGCCCCGAATGGTGGTCGCGCGAGGCGTGGGCGTGGAAGGAGCAGTACGACATCACGCACCCAGCCGGGTGGACGGCCGACGGACGCGAGTGGCGGATGGACCGCTGCGAGCCGCTCGACCCGCACCGGCCGGTCGTCCACGTCTCCTGGTTCGAGGCCGACGCCTTCGCCCGCGCGCACGGCGCTCGCCTCCCCACCGAGGCCGAGTGGGAGAAGGCGGCGACCTGGGACCAGCAGACGCAGACGGCCTGCGCGCAGATGGCAGGCAGCGCGAACGTCGACCAGCGGCTGTTCGGCACTGCGCCCGTCGGCGCCTTCGACTGCGAGGCGCCGAGCGGCTGCCTCGGCATGATCGGCGACACGTGGGAGTGGACCGCCGGTGGCTTCGACGGCTATCCCGGCTTCGTCGCCCATCCGTATCGCGAGTACTCCGAGGTCTTCTTCGGCGGCGACTACCGCGTGCTGCGCGGCGGCTCGTGGGCGACGCGTGCACGCGTCGCCACGCCGACGTTCCGGAACTGGGACCACCCGCAGCGCCGGCAGATCTTCGCCGGCCTGCGCATAGCGAAGGACGCGTGAGCCAATGGCGATCTCCCCCACCTGCGAGCCCGACGTCACGATCGACGACCACCTCGACGCGACGCACGAGCGCGGGCTGGCCGAGGACGTGCTCGACGGGCTCACGCGGCCGTTCAAGGAGCTCCCGCCCAAGCACTTCTACGACGCGCACGGCTGCGAGCTGTTCGACCGCATCACCGAGCTGCCCGAGTACTACCCCACGCGCGCGGAGCGGTCGATCCTGGAGGCGCAGGCCGCGGCGATCGTCGACGCCACGTCCGCCGCCGAGCTTGTCGAGCTGGGCTCCGGCAGTGCCGCCAAGACGCGCGTCCTGCTCGACGCGATGGCGCGAGCCGCGACGTTGCGCCGGTACGTCCCGTTCGACGTCGCCGAGTCGGTCGTGCGCGCGACCGCGGACGCGCTCGTCGAGGAGTACCCGGGCCTGCGGGTGCACGGGGTGATCGGCGACTTCGAGCGTCACCTCGACCGCATCCCGCCACCGGCGCCGGGAGAGCCGCGCGTCGTCGCGCTGCTCGGCGGCACGATCGGCAACTTCCCGCCCGGCAGCCGCCGCCGCCTGCTGCGAGAGATCGCGGCCCTGCTGGGCCCGGACGGCCGCCTGCTGCTCGGCACGGACCTCGTCAAGGATCCGCTCGTGCTGGAGGCGGCCTACGACGACGCGGCCGGCGTGACGGCGGACTTCAACCGCAACGTGCTGCGCGTGCTCAACCGCGAGCTCGACGCCGACTTCCCGCTCGAGCAGTTCGAGCACGTCGCCTTCTTCGACCGCCGCAACGAGTGGATCGAGATGCGGCTGCGCGCGCGGCAGGCATGCTCGGTGCGGATCGCGGCGCTCGGGCTCGACGTCGAGCTGCGCGAGGACGAGGAGATCCGCACCGAGATCAGCGCGAAGTTCACGCGCGAGCGGGTGCGCGCCGACTTCGCCGCCGCCGGCCTGCGCCTCGCGGACTGGTATACCGACGCGCAGGAGCGCTTCGCGCTTTCGCTCGCCGCGCCGGCTGACGACTGATTGCGCACGCCGGCTCGGAGATCCGTGCAGGGCTCAGCCACGCCGCCAACCTTTGTCCGGTTGGTGCGTTGCAATTCTCCATGGCGCTCATAATGTGCGGATGGAGAACGTCCTCGCGGACCGTGCGCAAGTTCAGCTGCGCCGGCCGGCTCGCCTCCTGCGCCTTGCCGGCGACGAGCGACTCGTCACGCTCGTGCGCGCCGGCGACGAGAGCGCGTTCGAGGCGATCTACGATCGTCACCACCCCGCGATCCTCGGATTCTGCCGGCACATGCTGGGCACGCGCGAGGAGGCCGAGGATGCCGTCCAGCACACGTTCCTGGCGGCCTTCCGCGACCTCGCCGGGAGCGAGAAGCCGATCGAGCTGCGGCCGTGGCTGTTCGCGATCGCGCGCAACCGCTGCCTGTCGCTATTGCGCGCCCGCCGCGCGCACGTCGCGATCGAGCTGGCCGAACCGGCGACCGATGGGCTCGCCGCGACCGTCGAGCGGCGTGAGGACGTGCGCGAGCTGCTCTCCGACCTCGCCTCCCTGCCCGAGGATCAGCGCGCGGCACTGCTGCTCGCCGAGCTGGGAGCGCTCGACCATGCCGGAATCGCGACGGTCCTCGGCTGCCCGCGAGAGAAGGTGAAGGCGCTCGTGTTTCAGGCGCGCACCTCCCTTGCGGCAAGTCGCGAAGCGCGCGCGACGCCCTGCGACGAGATCCGGGTCGAGCTCGCGACGGCCAGCGGCGCGGCACTGCGGCGTGGTCCGCTGCGACGTCACCTGCGTGCATGCGACGGCTGCCGAGCCTTCAAGGCCGAGGTCGCGATGCAGCGCAAGCTGCTGGCAGTGGCGCTGCCGGTGGTGCCGAGCATTGCGCTGAAGGCCAGCGTGCTGTCAGGAGGGGGCGCGGGAGCATCCGCCTCGAGCGGCGGCGCGGCCGCCGCCACGGCAACCGCCGGGACGACCTCCGGCGCCTCGGGATCGCTCGGCGGCGTGCTGGGCACCGCCGCCTCGACGGGTGCTGGGAAGCTTGCCGTCTCGCTCGCGGTCGCCGGCATGGTGGCCGGCGGTGGATCGCTCGGCGAACGGCTCGCACGACACGACAGGACGACGACGCCGTCGGTCGTCCAGGTGCCGCAAAGCAGCGTCGTCCCCTGGCCGGTGGGACAGGCCAACGTTCCGGCTGAGGGCGGAAGCGCCCCAGCCGCTCCTGCGCGCCAGCCACACTCGCGCTCGGCGCCGCTTGACGCGGCCGGCCTGCGCGAAGCTGCCCCCGCCGCGGCGGCGCCGCCTGAGGCCGACGCGCACAACCAGCTGTATCCGCGTCCGCTGCCGGCGCCCGCGCTTGCCGAGCATCCGACAGGAGGCGCGACCGACCACGGCGGGACACCGCCCGGGCGGAGCACAGCGCCGGGCCAGGAGAAGGCGCCCACCACGCCGCCGGGGCAAGAGAAGGCGCCCACCACGCCACCAGGCCAAGAGAAGGCGCCCACCGCGCCGCCGGGGCAATCAAAAGCTCCCGACACCCCGCCGGGCCAGTCGGGCTCCGCGCCCGGTCAGTCCAGCTCTGCGCCGGGCCAGTCCGGAGCGACGCCCGGTCAGTCCGGCTCTGCGCCAGGCCAGTCCGGGGGAACGTCCGGTCAGTCCGGCTCGGCACCGGGCCAGTCCGGCGTGCCGCACGGGACCGCTCACTGAGCACGTCCGCCCGCCGCGGCCTTCTCACAAACGGCCAACCTCCGGCCGCCTAGGGCGTTCCAACCGGTGGGGAGCGCCCACACGCACGTGAAGCTTTCCCCGACGCGACCCCGCCCCGATGCCGGGCCGCGACTGGATCGTCGGGTGGCTGGCCTCGAACTCTCTGCCGGGGCTGGCCGCCCGGCGGTGCTGCTCCCATGCGGGCCGCCGGCTACCGCCGCGAGTTGTAGGGACGCACGCGCTCGCCGCGCGCACGGCGGATCGTCCACAGGATCAGCGTCGCGCACAGCACCGAGACGACGATCCCCGCACCGTAGGCGTGGAACAGCAGCCGCATGATCAGGCCGCCGACGAACGAGCCGAGCAGCCCGAGGCCGATCGTCGCCGGGATCGACATCGGGTCCGGCCCGGGCAGCGCAAGGCGCGCGAGCGCCCCGACGATCAGCCCGCTGAGCGCGAGCAGGAGGAGGAAGGCGAGCAGGCTCATGCGCCGAGCCTACCCGCCGACCCTCACGGCTAGTTCAAGCGCTCGATCACCATCGCCATGCCCATGCCGCCGGCGACGCACATCGTCTCGAGCCCGACCGTCTTGTCGAGCGTCTCGAGGTCGTTGAGCAGCGTCGTCATGATGCGGGCGCCGGTCATCCCGAACGGATGGCCGAGCGCGATCGCGCCGCCGAACGGGTTGAGCTTCTCGTCGGCGATGCCCCACTCCTCCTGGCACGGGACGACCTGCGCGGCGAACGCCTCGTTGAGCTCGACCACGTCGATGTCGTCCATCGTCATGCCGGCCTGCTTGAGCACGTTGCGCACGGCCGGGATCGGGCCGAGGCCCATGAACTCCGGCTCGATCGAGGCGACGGCGGAGGCGATGATGCGCGCCTTCGGCGTCATCCCGAGCTCGGCCGCCTTCTCCTCGGCCATCACGAGCACGGCGGCGGCGCCGTCGTTGAGCGGGCAGGCGTTGCCTGCCGTGACGGTGCCGTCCGGCTTGAAGGCCGGTCTCAGCTGCGCGAGCTTCTCCTCGGTCGTGCCCGGGCGAGGGCCGTCGTCCTTCGTGACGGTCACCTCCGGGACGGTGACCTCGTTCCCGTTCTCGTCCGTCGCGCTGTGCTCGGGCACGACGACCGGGACGATCTCCCTGTCGAAGTGACCCGACTCCTGCGCCGCGACGGCGCGCTGCTGCGAGATCGCGGCCCAGCGGTCCTGCGCCTCGCGCGAGACGCCCTCGCGCTCGGCCACGTTCTCGGCCGTGAAGCCCATCGGGATGTAGACGTTGACGAGCGAGCCCTCGGAGCCGTCCAGCTTGTGGTGGAACGGCACCGGCGAGCCGCCGCCGAGCCGCGAGACGGCCTCGACGCCGCAGGCGACGTACGTGTCGCCCTCGCCGACGGTGATCGCATGGAACGCCATGCGGATCGTCTGCAGCGAGGAGGCGCAGAAGCGGTTGACGGTCGTGCCGGGCACGGAGACCGGATAGCCGGCGAGCAGCAGCGCGTTGCGGGCGACGTTGTAGCCCTGCTCGCCCTCGCCCGAGGCGGCGCCCATCATCACGTCGACGATGGAGGCCGGGTCGAGCTGCGGGTTGCGCTCCAGGATCGCTCTCAGCGGGATCGCGGCGAGGTCGTCGGCGCGCACGTCCTTCAGCGAGCCCTTGACGGCGCGGCCGATCGGCGTCCGGACCGCGTCGACGATGACGGCATTGGACATGGTGATTCCTTTCGGTGAGGTGCCCGGCGGTCGCACTCCACGAGCTCCAGTTACCCCCCGGCGGTCGCACTCCACGGGGGCCTGGCCTGGAGGGTAGTACGAACGACGGCGTTCAGCCGCCGGTTGCCAGATATGCGCTGTAGACGGCGCTGTGACGGCGGCCTACCGTGCATGCATGACCCGTGTGAACGTCCAAGGCGTCCAGGCGCGCCTTCCCGAACTGCTCGATCGCGTCGAACAGGGCGAGCAGATTGCGATCACCCGCGAGGGCAAGGAGGTCGCGACGCTCGTGCCCTACGCGGCGCCCGCGAAACGCACCGGGCGCGGCTTGTTCAAGGGCCAGATCGACATGTCTCGCTTCGACGAGGCCGATGAGGAGATCGCCCGCGATTTCGGGATGCTCGATTGAGGTTGTTGCTCGACAGTCACGTGCTGCTGTGGTGGCTCGAGGACACGGCGACCCGTTCGACCGACTTCTCGTCGCACAGGCGCAGGCCGAGGCCGCGACGCTCGTGACGGACGACGAGACGCTCGCCGCCTATGACGTGCCGACGATTCGCGCCCGCGGTTGAGCTGCCGCTCCGGCTAGAGCCCCAGCCCGCGCACGCCGTCCTCGTCCCAGCCGAGGTGGTGGGCGAGCTCATGGCGGACGGTGCGGACGACCTGGGCGCGCAGCAGATCGAGGTCATGGCCGAAGTCGCGCGCCATCGTGTCCTGGAAGATGACGATGCGGGCGAAGCCGTCGTGCGCGACGGTGGGACCGTGGTAGAGGCCGTAGGCGTGATGCTTGCGGCCTTCCGTGCCGACGACCACAGCCACGTGCTCAAGCGCCCGGTGAAACTCGAGCGGCAGCTCGTCGAGCGCGGACCTCACGAGCGCCTTGAAGTCCTCCTCGTTCCACGGGTCGATCCCGTAGTCGTCCTCGAGGTCGTCGTACTCGTCGTCGTCGTCCTCGCCTGAGAGCCCCTCGCGCGCCAGCTGCTCGCTGCGCTCCACCAGCGCCTCGAAGTCCCGCTCCGAACGCGGATTGCGCCAGTCGGCCAGGCGACCGGTCACGAGCGCCAGCACGAAGGTGATCACGAGCCCGCCCGCGAGCGCGACAGCGATGCCCTGCACGAAGCGCATCGGGTAGGTCGTCGCGAACCCTTCGATCGCGGTGATCGCAAGGATCGCGATCGCGAAGGCGGTCAACGCCGACCAGGCGACTTGGGCGCCGGTCGGAAGTCTCGAGAACATCATCCGAGCGTAGCCGCTCGGATACATGCCGGCGACCGCAGATCAGCGCATGGTGCGCGCGATCACGAGGCGCTGGATCTCGTTCGTGCCCTCGTAGATCTGGGTGATCTTCGCGTCGCGCATCATTCGCTCGACGGGGTACTCGCTCACGTAGCCGTAGCCGCCGAGCACCTGGACCGCCTCGACCGTGACGCGCATCGCGTTGTCGGCGTTGAACAGCTTCGCCATCGCCGAGTACTTGCCGCGGTCTCTGTCGCCGCGATCGGCCTTCGCCGCAGCCTGGTAGAGCAGCTCGCGGCCCGCGGCCGTCTGCGTCTCCATGTCGGCGAGCTTGAACTGGATCGCCTGGAAGGCGTTGATCGGCTGGCCGAACTGTCTGCGCTCGCGCGCGTAGGCGGCGGCGTAGTCGGTCGCGCCCTGCGCGATCCCGAGCGCCTGCGCGGCGATGCCCAGCCGCGACCAGTCGAGCGTGCCGAGCGCGACGTGCATGCCCTTGTTGACCTCGCCGATCAGGTTCGCGGCGGGGACGCGCACGTCCTCGAAGATCGGCTGGCCGGTCGGCGAGCCCTTGATGCCGAGCTTTCTCTCCAGCTTGCCGACGCTGAAGCCGGGGCGGTCTCTCTCGACCACGAACGCGCTGATGCCGCGCGAGTGGCCGGCGCTCGGGTCGGTGACCGCGAAGACGACGTAGAAGTCGGCGATCCCGAGGTTCGTGATCCAGTTCTTCGTGCCGTTGATGACCCACTCGTCGCCGTCGCGGACCGCCTTGCAGATCATGCCGCCGGGATCCGAGCCGGCCTCCGGCTCGGACAGCGCGAACGCGGGCGACCACTCGCCGGTCGCGCACTTGGGCAGGAAGCGAGCCTTCAGTTCCTCGCTGCCGAACAATCTGATCGGGAGCGTGCCGAGGTCATGCACGGCGAGCATCAGCGAGCTGGAGGCGCACGCCTTCGCGACCTCCTCGATCGCGATGCAGAGCATCAGCGCGCCGGTTCCGGTGCCGCCGTACTCCTCCTCGAAGGGAAGGCCGAACAGGTCGTGCTCGGCGAACAGCTTGCGGAGGTCCCACGGGTACTCCGCCTTCTCGTCGATCTCCGCGGCGCGCGGCGCGACGCGCTCGCGCACCATCTGGCGGATCGTGTCGCGGAACGCGAGCTGGTCGTCGGTCAGGGCGTAGGAATCGGCGAGTGCGGACATGCGGCCGATGCTAGCCGCGTGGCCAGGCGCGGCACGCCAGTTGGGGTGCCGAAGCCGGCCACATGGCTGGCGGAGGCGGGCCCCCCGGCCGCTGCCCGCGCCGACTGCGAGGGCGTCCCGGCGGCCGGTACCGGGACGCCCTCGCGGGGCGACGCGAGCTCGCGCCTTCTAGAAGCCCGTGGGGTGCCGTACGACGTAGCCGGCGCCCGAGCGCATGTCCGACTGCCAGCGCGACGGGCTCGCCCCGCTGGTGTCGAAGCGCAGGCCGGCGACGACCATGTAGGCGTGGCCGGCGTTCGCATAGACCGTGATCCAGCGGCCGTTGCCGCGCGAGCCGTAGGACTCGAAGCCGGTCGAGTCGAGCTGCGTCGAGATCAGCCCGCCGCCATGCAGCGCGAAGCTGACCGAGCCGGAGCAGTCGTAGCCGTTGTCGATCCAGGTGCCGTGGCCGCCGCCGTAGACGTAGGGCTTGGTGGCGATGCGGTTGCCCGCGGCGATCACGCCCTTGACCGCGGCCGGTGCATCGGCCGGGGCGACGGCGGTGCCGTCGGCGCGCAGCCGGGCATGGCCGACCGGCGCCGGCGCCGCGTCGCCGCTGTTCCCCGCGCTTCCGCCCTCGGCAAGTTGGCGCAGCGCCGCGACGGTCCCCGGGCCGACGACGCCGTCGACCGTCAATCCGTGCTCGCGCTGGAAGCGCTTGACGTTGCGCAGCGTCCCGGGACCGAAGACGCCGTCGACCGGCGTCGAGATGCCGGCGCGGGTCAGGTAGTCCTGCAGGACGCGCACGTCGTGGCCGCGCATGCCCTTCTTGAGCGTGCGGTCGCCCATGTGCTGCGAACCGCCGTCGCCGCCTTCGTCGGCGCGCTGCTTCGCGGCCGCGCGACGCGCCGCAACGGTCCGCAACGCTCTGCTGGTCCCCGCACCGACGACACCGTCGGCCGTCATGTGGTGCGCATGTTGGAAGCGCTTGACGTTGCGCAGCGTCTGCGGCCCGAATACGCCGGCGATCGGCGTCGGGTAGCCGGCGCGCGTGAGGAAGTCCTGCAGCACGCGGACGTCGTGGCCGCGATCGCCCTGGTGCAGCGTGCGGTCGCCGAGGTGTTGGGCTGCGCCGGCAGCGGACGGCGCGAGCGCGGCGCACGCCGCGACGACGAGTACGACAAGGCTGCTGACGAAACGCGAACGCCGACGAGCCGGCGCGATGACGGACGGCACGGGTGCAAACCCCTTCTCTTTCGGGCGCCTGCGGGGTTAGCTGACGGGCTCGCGCAGAAAGAGCAGCGCTACGTCGCGAACTGGCGACGATTCGCCCCAGAGGACCGTGCGTCCGGCCTCAACTGGTTCCCCCGCTCCCCGGCTTTTGCGGTGCCGGAGACTCGGCTGGGTACAAGCGAAGTGCGGCAGACTAGCCAATCCGGCGGAGGAATGTCGCGCCATGCGGCGAAGAAGGCGTGTTCGCCGGCTCATCACAGCCCCGCGGGGTGGCGGATCGCGAACCCGGCGGAGGACCGCATGCCCGTCTGCCAGCGCGACGGGCTCGCGCCGCTCGTGTCGAAGCGCAGACCCGCGACGACCATGAAGGTGTGGGTGCCGTGGGCGTAGACCGTGATCCAGCGTCCGCGGCCCGCGAACCCCCAGCTCATGAGGCCGCCTGACGTCAGCGGCCGCGCGAGCAGACCGCCGCCGTGAAGCGCGTAGCTGACGGAGCCCGAGCAGTCGTAGCCGCCGGCGCTCCAGCCGCCGTGACCGCCGCCCCACACATACGGTGTCTTCGCGATCCGGTTGCCAGCCGCGATCACGGCGCGCACCGGCGCCGGGGCGTCGATCGGAGCGACCGCGGTTCCGTCGGCGCGCAGTCGCGCCGCTCCGGGCGGTCCCAGGACGGCCCCCGGGGCGCCGACGCGACGCAGCGTCCCGATGTCGCGCGAGCCCATGACGCCGTCGACCCGGAGGCCGTACACGCGCTGGAAGCGACGGACGCTTCGGAGCGTCCACCGGCCGAAGTGCCCGACGACCGGCGTCGGGATGCCGGCGCGCGCGAGCTGGTGCTGGAGCACGCGCACGTCCGCGCCCGACATGCCAGGCCGCAGGACGCGGTAGCCGAAGTGCTTGACGTGATGGTCACGCGCTCCGCGGTGGAGCGTGCGGTGGCCGTGGTGGTGAGCCCCAGCGGCGGCGGTGGGCATGAGGACAGCCACGAAGGCAGCGAGGAGCAGCGCCTGGCGCGAACGCGCGCAGGCTGACGCGAAACTGGCGAGCACGGGTGCGACCCCTTCTCTCTCGGGCGCCTACGGGGTTAGCTGACGGGCTCGCGCAGAAAGAGCAGCGCTACGTCGCGGCGTTGCGACGATTCGCCCCTGGGCCCAAGGTCGGGTCCCGTGGGTCCCCCGTTCCCCGATGTCCGTGCACCGGGGATTCGGCTAGGTGACAAGCGACGCGGGCACAGTACAGATCGCTGTCACTCAAGTGGGACGTCACGCACATACCTGGCGCGGCGCCGCGCCGCGGTAGGGTCGGCGTGGTGGACCCCTCCCGCGACGAGCTCGACCGGCTCAACCACGCCACTGCGGAGCTCGATCCGCCCTTCGCGGTCGTCGACCTCGACGCGCTTCGTGCGAACGCGCGCGACATGCTGCGCCGCGCCGGCGGGCGGCCGATCCGCCTTGCCAGCAAGTCGATCCGCTGCCGCACGATCCTCCGCCGCGCGCTTGCGCTCGACCCGGGCTTCCGCGGCACGCTTGCGTACACGCTGGCGGAGGCGCTGTGGCTCGCCGACCACGGTCTGCGCGACATCGTGGTCGCCTACCCCACGGCCGACCGCGGCGCGCTGCGCGCGCTCGCCACGCGCGAGGACGACGCCGACATCGCGCTGATGGTCGACGACGTCGCGCAACTGGATCTGATCGAAGCGCACACGACGCCGCCGCCCGGGATGCCGTGGAGACCGGTGCGCGTCTGCATCGACGCAGATGCATCGTGGCGGCCGCTCGGCGGGCGCGTCCACGTCGGCGTCAAGCGCTCGCCGCTGCACGCGCCGGAGCAGGCAGCGACGCTTGCGCGAGAGATCGTCGCGCGGCCCGGGCTGCGGCTCGTCGGGCTGATGGCATACGAGGCGCAGATCGCCGGCCTCGGCGACCGACCGCCCGGCAGACCGCTGATGGGGCTGGCGCTGCGCGCGGTGCAGCGCGCCTCTGCACGCGAGCTGGCGGCGCGGCGCGCGTCAATCGTCGCGGCGGTGCAAGCAGTCGCGCCGCTCGAGTTCGTCAACGGCGGCGGCACCGGCTCGATCGAGGCGACCGCAGCTGAGCCGGCGGTGACGGAGGTGGCAGCCGGCTCCGGCCTCTACGGCCCGACGCTGTTCGACGCCTACTCGCGCTTCAGACCGATGCCGGCGGCGCTGTTCGCGCTGCCGGTCGTGCGCCGCCCCGGGCACGGCGTCGTCACGGCGCTCGGCGGGGGCTATCTCGCATCGGGGTCCGGGGACCGCGCGCGCCTGCCGCGCCCCGTCCTTCCCGCCGGCCTGCGGCTCGACGCCCGCGAGGGCGCCGGCGAGGTGCAGACGCCGCTGCTCGGCGCCGCCGCCGACCGCCTGCGGATCGGCGACCGCGTGTGGTTCCGGCATGCGAAGGCCGGCGAGCTGTGCGAGCGCTTCGACGCGCTGCATCTGATCGAAGGCGACCGCGTCGTCGAGACCGTCCCGACGTACCGCGGCGAGGGAAAGACCTTTCTCTAATGCTCGACTTGAGCGTTAGAGTTTGCTCCGATCACGCCGTCTGAGTAGGCATTTCCAAACCGTCCATCGGGATCGAGGCGTGCTCGCACCGCCTGGAAGTCGTCCCACCGCGGATAGCGCGGTCGCAGCGTCTCAGCCGTCTGGAAATGGCGCTTGCCCCAGTGCGGCCGGCCGTCGTACTCGTCCATGATCGCCTCGACCGCGCGGAAGTACGGCTCCCACGCCATCCCCTTGAACATGTGGACGGCGACGTAGCCCGTCGGGCGTCCGTGCGCCGGGCTCAGCAACGCGTCGTCCTCCGCGACGAGCCGCACCTCGATCGGGAACGGCACGTGGAAGCCGCGGCGGGGGATCAGCTCCATCACCCGCCGCACCGCCTCGGCGGTGCGCTCGCGCGGCAGCGCGTACTCCATCTCCGTGAATCTGACGAGCCGCGGCGAGGCGAAGATGCGATCGCTGCGATCGACGCGCGTGCTCGAGCCGGCGAGCTTGGTGACCGTGCGGTTCAGCTGCGGGATCCAGCGCGGCGACGCACGACCCGCGAGGCAGAAGGCGTGGAAGGCCCGGTTCGTCAGCAGCACGTCGTTCGCGTAGGCGCTGACGCGCGAGCGCGGCCGCGGCGGCTCGTCCACGCGGTTGTTCGTGCGCGTGAGCGCCGTGTCGCAGTGCGGGAAGACGAACAGCTCGAAGTGGTCGTTCTCCTCCCCCAGCTGCTCCAAGCGGTCGAGCGTCTCGCCGAGCGGCCTGGGCGCGTCGACGCCGCGCAGCGTGAACGCCGGCACGGCCCGCAGCGTCACCGCCGCGATCACGCCCAGCGAGCCCACTCCGACACGCGCTGCCAGATACGGCGTCGCATCCGCATCGGAGGCCGACACGGTCAGCGTCGAGCCGTCGGCCAGGACGAGGTCGAGCGAGTCGATCTGCGCGGAGAGGTTGCGCAGGCGCGCACCGGTCCCATGCGTGGCGGTCGAGATCGCGCCAGCGATCGTCTGCACGTCGATGTCGCCGAGGTTCTCGAACGCGAGCCCATGCGACGCGAGCGCCGCACTCAGCTCATGGATGCTGATGCCGGCCTCGACGCGGACGAGCCCGCTTGCGCGGTCGACGTCGAGTACGCGGTCCATCCGCTGCAAGCTCAGCAGCCGTCCATCGGTGCACGCGGCGTCGGTGAACGAATGGCCGCTGCCCGCCACGCGCACGCGCTGTCCGGCGGCAGCCGCCCGCTCGAGCGCCGCGACGATCTCCGCAACACTGCCCGGCCGCTCGATCGCGGCGGGATCGCAGCGCTGATCTCCGGCCCAGTTGCGCCACATGGCGCCAGCCTACGCGCGCCGGCCCGCCGCTGGAGCCGTTGACGCCGCAGACGCGCCCGCGGCGCCGCGCCGCGCCGCCGACCGTCCAGCCGGCCTGAAGCCCGGCAGGCGAAAGGCCACGCGCGCACCGCCCTCCGGTGAGGCGCCGGCGGAGATGCGCCCGCCGTGGGCCTCGACGATCGCGCGCGCGATCGCGAGCCCGAGGCCGGCGCCGCCCTTGCCTCGCGCCCGCGCGCTGTCGAGACGATGAAAGCGGTCGAACACGCGGTCGCGCTGGTCCGGCGGGATCCCGGGACCGTCGTCCTCGACCGCGATCTCGACCCAGCCGCGTGGCTGCGCGTTGACGCAGACGCGCACAAGCCCGCGAGGGCCCGTGTGCTCGATGGCGTTGCGCGCGAGGTTGCGCACGACCTGCGCGAGGCGGTCCTCGTCCGCACGCAGCGTCCCCTCCGGCACATCGCCGAGCTCGAAGGTGCGGTCGGCGGTGAGCGTGACGGAGTCGAACAGCTCCGTCACGAACGGCCGCAGCTCGAGCGAGGTCGGGCGCAGCAGCTCGCCCTCGTCCGCGCGTGCGAGCAGCAGCAAGTCCTCCACGAGCCGCTCCATCCGCACGACCTCCGTCGTGACGACCTCGTCGACGTGGCGCACATCTTCCGGCGTCACGTCGCGCTGGCGCGCGAGCACCTCGAGCTGGCCGCGGATCACCGTCAGCGGCGTGCGCAGCTCGTGCGAAGCGTCGGCGACGAAGCCGCGCTGGCGCGCGAACGCGTCTTCGAGCCGGTCGAGCATGCGATCGAACGCGTCGGCCAGCACGCGCACCTCGTCCTGGCGCCCGCGCGAGGCGCGGATGCGCTTGGAGAGGTCGCCGGCGCGCACCTCGGCTGCCGTCGTCGCCATCCGCCGCAGCGGGCGCGAGAGGCGCGTCGCGAACGCGAAGCCGAGGATGATCGCCGCCAGCAGCGTCGCGGTGCCGGCGAACAGGAACGTCCGCGCGACGCCGCTCTGCGCGCGCGTGACGCCCTCGGTCGGCTCGCCGACGCCGATCGAAGCGACGCGGCGGCCGTCGCGCAGCACGGGGATCACGTACAGGCGGACCCCGGCGCCGTTGATCGTCACGTCGGTGAAGCCGAGCGGCGCAGTCCGCACCGCTCGCACCTCGGGACTCTCGCGCTGCGGCCCAGCGGCGTCCTTGGGGACGGTGCCGGCGAGCGCCGGGTTCAGCTCCGGCTGGTTGGTGACCATGCCGCCGCCGGCGACGCGCACGACGTACAGGCGCGGCGCGACGTTGAACGTCACCTGGTCGTCGATGTAGCGCTGCGCGACGCGCGTCACGTGTCTGCGCGTGACCTTGAAGACGGGGATCTTCTGCTCGAACGCGCTCGCCTCCTGGCGCAGGTCCTGGTCGATCTGCGCCTGCACCTGCGTACCGGTGCCGCGGTAGGTCGCGACGAACGTCGTGCCGAGCGCGGCCACGAGGATCAGCGCGATCGCGAGCGCGAGCCGCGCCCGCAGGCTGCGGAACCAGGGAACGTGCGCGCCGATGCCGATGTCCGTGTCGGTCGCTTGCGCCATCGCCTGTGCTCAGGAGCGGGTCGTGAGGCGGTAGCCGACCGACCGCAGCGTGTCGATCGGCGCCGGACGCCCGGGCAGCTCAAGCTTGCGTCGCAGATAGCGCACGTAGACCTCTACGACGTTCGTCCCGGGGTCGAAGTCGTAGCCCCACACCGCACTGAGGATCTGCTGGCGGCTGAGCGCCTGGTCGGGATGGCGCAGGAAGTACGCGAGCAGATCGAACTCGCGCGCGGACAGGCGCAGCTCGACGCCGTCGCGCGTGACCTTGCGGCCGAGCAGGTCGAGGTCGATGCCGGCGGCGGACAGCGTCGTGGCGTCGCGCTGGCGCGGCGTGCGCAGGTGCGCGCGCACGCGCGCGGCGAGCTCGTCGAAGCTGAACGGCTTCGTGACGTAGTCGGTCGCGCCGCCGTCGAGCCCCGCCACGCGATCGTCGACGGTCGCACGGGCGCTCAGCATCACGACCGGCAGCTCGGGCTTCTCACGCCGGATCGCGGACAGCACGCCAAGGCCGTCCTTGCCCGGCAGCATCACGTCGAGGATCACGAGGTCGACGTCCTCGCACAGCGCGCGCCGCTCGCCGTCCAGTCCGTCGCCCGCACACGAGACCGCGTGCCCTTCCGCCTGCAGGCCGCGCTGGATGAAGTCCGCGATCGCCGTCTCGTCCTCCACTACGAGAATCCGCACGGGACCATCGTAGGGCTGTCAGGCAACTCTCCACGTGTCGCCGGCGTGCAGCAAGGCATCGAGCTGCCTGACGTCGGCGACCGCGCGGTCGGTATTGCGCAGCGCCGCCGCGCCGTGCACGGGCCGCTCGACCGTGCGGAAGACGCCGATCGGCGTCGGGCCGGTCGGACGCTCGGCGAGGTGGGCAAGCGCGAACGCGAGGCTCGGATCCGCGCGGTGAGCATCGTGCACGAGCAGGGCGTCCTCCCCGACGTCGGCGACATCGACCAGCTCCAGGTCGCCGCCGGCGCCGCGCACGACGCCGCGTTCAGCCTCCGGTCCGAAGCGGATCGGCTGTCCGTGCTCCAGCGGGATGCGATTGACGGCACCCTGGGCGCGGTCGCGCAGCGCGTCGAACGCGCCGTCGTTGAAGACCGGGCAGTTCTGGTAGATCTCGACGAAGGCAGTCCCCTCGTGCGCCGCAGCCGCCCGCAGGATCGCCGGCAGGTGCTGCTTGTCGGTGTCGATCGTGCGTGCCACGAACGTCGCCTCGGCGCCGAGCGCGAGCGCGAGCGGGTTGAACGGCCGGTCCTGCGTGCCGAACGGCGAGGACTTCGTGATCTTGCCGCGCTCGCTGGTCGGCGAGGCCTGCCCCTTCGTCAGCCCGTAGATCTGGTTGTTGAACAGCAGGATCTTCACCGGCACGTTCCGCCGCAGCGCGTGAATCAGGTGGTTGCCGCCGATCGAGAGCGCGTCGCCGTCGCCGGTGACGATCCAGATCGAGAGGTCGTGCCGCGTCGTCGCCAGGCCCGTTGCGAGCGCCGGCGCGCGGCCATGGATGCCATGCATCCCGTACGTGTCCATGTAGTAGGCGAAGCGGCCGGCGCAGCCGATGCCGGTCATGAAGACGATCTGCTCGGGCGGGATCCCCAGCTCCGGCATGAAGCCCTGGACGGCGGACAGGATCGCGTAGTCGCCGCAGCCGGGGCACCAGCGCGTCTCCTGATCGGACTGGAAGTCAAGCTTGGAGCGCATCGACGATCGCGTCCTCCAGCTCGGCGGCGAACAGGGGCTGTCCGGTGATCTTCGTGTGCGAGCGCACGTCGACGAGGAAGTGACCGCGCAGCAGCTGCGCGAGCTGGCCGCAGTTCATCTCCGGCACCAGCACGCGCGGATAGGCGCGCAGCAGTGCGCCGACGTTGGGCGGCAGCGGCTCCAGATGGCGCAGGTGGGCGATTGCGACCTTGATCCCGCGGTCGCGCACGCGCCGAGCGGCGGCGCGGATCGCGCCGTATGACGACCCCCAGCCAAGCACGAGCAGCTCGGCGCCGTCGTCCGCGTCGACGTCAAGCGTCGGCAGCTCGCGCTGGATGTGGGCGATCCGCTCGGCGCGCAGGCGCGTCATCGTCGCGTGGTTGGCAGGGTCGTAGGAGATGTTGCCCGTGCCGTCCTGCTTCTCCAGGCCGCCGATGCGGTGCGCGACGCCGGGCGTGCCGGGCCGCGCCCACGGCCGCACGCCGCGCGCGTCGCGCGCGTACGGCAGAAACGGCTCGCCGCCCACCGGCTTGTGCGCGAAGACCGGGTCGATGTCGGGCAGGGACGCGGCGTCCGGGATCTGCCATGGCTCCGAGCTGTTGGACAGGAAGCCGTCGCTCAACAGGATCACCGGTGTGCGGTAGGCGATCGCCAGGCGCGCCGCCTCGAACGCCGTCTCGAAGCAGTCCGCCGGCGTCGCGGCGGCGAGCACCGGCAACGGCGACTCGCCGTGGCGGCCATACAGCGCGAGCGTCAGGTCGGACTGCTCGGTCTTCGTCGGCATGCCGGTCGACGGGCCGGCGCGCTGCACGTCGATCACGATGAGCGGCAGCTCCAGCATCGCCGCGAGCCCGATCGTCTCCGCCTTCAGGTCCATGCCGGGGCCGCTCGTCACGGTCACACCGAGATGGCCGCCGTAGGAGGCGCCGAGCGCCATTCCGGCCGCGGCGATCTCGTCCTCTGCCTGGATCGTGCGCACGCCCGCGCCCTCGTGGCGCGAGAGCTCGTGCAGCAGCTCCGAGGCGGGCGTGATCGGATAGCTCGCGAGCAGCAGCGGCAGCCCGCTGCGCACGGATGCGGCGATCAGCCCCAGCGCGGTTGCGGTCGTGCCGTTGACCTGGCGGTAGGTGCCGGGCGCGACGTCGGTCGCCGGCGCGACGCGGTACTGCACGTCGAGCAGCTCGGTCGTCTCGCCGAAGCTCCAGCCGGCGCGGAAGGCGGCGAGGTTTGCGGCCCGCGCGGCCGGCCTGGCCGCGAACTTCGCCTCGATCCAACGCTCGGTGACGTCGGTCGGGCGGCCGTAGAGCCACGACAGCAGCCCGAGCGCGAACAGGTTCTTCGCTCTCGCGGCGTCGCGCGTGCCGACGCCTTCGAGGCCCTCGGCGGCGCGCGTCGTGAGCGTCGTCATCGGCACGCGGTGCAGGCGGAAGTCGGACAGCGTGCCGTCCTCGAGAGGATTTGCGTGGTAGCCGGCCTTCTCCAGGTTGCGCCTCGTGAAGGCGTCCTCGTTGGCGATGATCGTCGCACCGCGCTCGAGCGTCGCAAGGTTCGCCTTGAGCGCCGCCGGGTTCATCGCGACCAGCACGTTCGGCGTGTCGCCGGGCGTGAGGATGTCGCGCGAGGCGAAGTGGATCTGGAAGGCCGAGACGCCGGGAATCGTGCCTGCCGGCGCGCGGATCTCAGCGGGGAAGTCGGGCAGCGTGGCGAGATCGTTCCCGAGCAGCGCCGTAGCGTCGGTGAAGCGCCCACCGACGAGCTGCATGCCGTCCCCCGAGTCGCCCGCGAAGCGCACGACCACGCGCTCGCGCTGCTCGACCGTCTTGCCCACGTCCTGCCTTTCCCCCTCGTGGTGCCTGCCTTCGATCGTACAGGTCCCGCCCGTTAAACACGGAAGGCCCCCGGACGGGAGCCTTCAAGCGTGCGACGCGGGCAGCGCCCGCTGTCCGGCGCCTAGATGGCGTGGACGTTGACCGCCTTCGGACCCTTGTCGCCCTGCTCCTCCTCGTAGCTCACCTTCGAGCCCTCGGCGAGCGAGCGGTAGCCGTCGGCGTTGATGCCGGTGTGATGGACGAACAGGTCGCGGCTGCCCTCGTCAGGCGTGATGAAGCCGAAGCCCTTCTCGTCGCTGAACCACTTCACGGTTCCGGTCGGCACGTTGCTGATCCTCCACTACTGGTGTGCTGCATGCGCGGAGGGTGCTGTGAGCAACGGCCCGCGTACGTCGCACTGCTTTTGCGCCGGGAGACCCGGCCTTACGCGGGAGAACGTAGCAGGAGCCACAGCGGGCTGCCAGTGTGGAGCACAGGCCGCCGTCGACGACGCCTCAGAGGAGGTTCTAGTCGCCGAGGCGCGAGATGCGCGCGAGCGCCTCGTGACACTCGACGACGCGCAGGCGAACCGGATCGGACTCCGGCCGGTCGTGGACGAGATCCCACGTGCGATCGGCGATCTCCCGCGCGTTCTCGACCGTCGCCGACTCCCACAGCCGTTCGACGAGCAGCAGCTCGAACTGCTGGACCTGCTCGTCCGGCGGTCCGGGCGAGAGTCTCGGCAGCGGTTCTCCCGTCACCTCGCGCCACATGCCGGTGGCGACGAGCAGACGGTTTCGCAGGGTCACGGCGTCCATCGTCGGCGGCATCCTAGACCGGATCGAGTTGTGCGAGCGCGCCGGCCCGCGCGCCGTACGCGACCCGCCATCGCGTCAGACATTCGTCCAGAACGCTGGACGTTCGCCGAAAGGCAGCAGCGGCGCGGACGACTGCTCAGGAGGAATGCCTCGACCGCGCCTCGCGCTTCTCACCCTCGTTGCCGCCGCCCTGCTGGTTCCCGATGCCTCGGCGAGTGCCCCTCGGCATCACCACCGGCATGCGCATCCGCAGCATCATGCGGTCGGCGCCTGCAGCGCCTCGCACGCTCAGGTGCGCGCCGCCGCGATCCGCCGCTCGCGCGATGCGACGCTGTGCCTGCTCAACCGCGTGCGTGCGCGCCACGGGCTGCGCCCGCTGCGGCTCAACGCGAAGCTCTCGCACGCGGCACGGGCGCACTCGCGCGACATGGTGCGCCATCGCTACTTCGCGCACAACTCGCGCAACGGCCGCTCGCCGTTCGACCGCATGCTCTCGACCCACTACGTCCCGCGCAACGCCGCGTGGTGGCTCGGGGAGAACATCGGCTGGGGCAGCGGGACGCTCTCCGCGCCGGCTGCGATGGTGCGCGCGTGGATGCACAGCCCGCCCCATCGCGCCAACATCCTCTCGCGTCACTTCCGCGACATCGGCATCGGCATCGCGGCCGGAGCGCCGGTGGCCGGCAGCCGCGGCGCAGGCGCCACCTACACGACCGACTTCGGCCGGCACTCCTGAGCGCTGAGCGGCTGACCGTCGTCCCTCAGCGCAGCGCGCGCGGGTGGAGATTGTGGGCGTCGACCCACTTGAAGACCCCCAGCCCCCCCGGCCATGCAAGCTCGACGGGCCTACGGCTCGTGTGCTTGTAGCGGCGCAGACCTCGGTCCGTCACTATCTCGAAGCCCATGTGCGCGAGCACCGGGGCTATGGCCGGATCCCATGGAAGCGGCACGATGATCGTGTTGCCCCCTGCGCTGCGGAGGGCCTCGACCGTCTCCTGCAGGCGTTCACGTGTTCTGATCGATTCCGCCCCCGTATAGGGCGTGACGTCGACGAGCCCGTACGCGTCGGCGATGCGGTGGCCGTTGATGAGCAGGATCGCCACGGGCGCGCCTCTGCGCACCACGAACTGAGAGCGGCCGTCGGCGAGGGAGGAGACGAAGCGGCGCACCGCTGGTTCCGAAGGGGCCGCGAGCGGGTTCGGGTCGGGCTCGAGCTCGGTCGGCGCGAAGGGCGCGGTCAGCCGTGCCGCCTGCTGCCACGGCAGCGGGGTCTGCGCCAGCGAGCACGCCATCACACCGAATCCGAAGAGCACGACGAGCGCGCCGACTGCGATGCGTCTGGATCCCCGTCCGGCGAGCGCGCCGATCGCGACGGGCGTCAGCAGCGCGAGCGCGAAGGCCCACGCGGAGAACTCGTAGACCAGCGCGGCGGGATGGGAGCGTCCGATCCAGTACGTGCCGGCGCCGAGTCCGAACACCCCGGCCCAGGCGAGCATTCCGGTCAGGACGCGGTTCTCGGCATGGCGCAGCGCGCGCACCGTAGCGGCGAGCAGAGCGGCGACGTAGGTCAGGTAGACGAGCAGGTGGATGCCGAGCACGCCAGGGAGCGGCATCTGGGCGAAGCCACCGCGCACGTACAGCCGCGCGTAGCTGACCAGTCGTTCCAGGTGTGGGAGCGCACCAGCGCGCGCGACCGTGACGCACGCGACGAGCACGAAGGCCGTGACGAGGCCGGCGAGCGCGCACCCGGCGAGCCGCAGCGCACTGCGCCCGGTGGGCCGACTGCTCCAGAGGATCGCTGCGATGCTCGCGCCGAAGGCGGCGAAGCCGAAGTCTCCGTTGTTGAGCACCGCCAGGCCGGCGAGCGTGAACAGCAGCCAGTCGCGCCTGGTGCTCGCCGGCTGTTCGATCCGTCGCGCGGCAAGCCACGCGACGAACAGCGGCAGCGCGTAGCGCAGCGGAAAGCTCGCGTAGTAGCTGCCTCCGGAGGAGCGGTTTGGCAGTGTGCCGCTCAGCATGAAGAGGCTCGTCGCGAGGAACGGAAGGTAGAGCAGCAGCGCTGCCGTGCTGCTGCGCATCGCCCGACGCAGCACGCCATAGACGGCGAGCAGCGCAAGCGCGGAGATGGTGCAGGCGGCGATCGAGAACGCCAGCAGCGTCTTGCCGAACACGATCACCGGGAGCGCGATGACGAACGGCCACAGCGACCCGTACTGCGCGGTGAAGTCCACCAGCGGTGTCCGGCCGTTGACGACGGCGAACGTCTCGTCCATCGCGAAGTCGAGGTGGTAGCGGACGTCCCACAGCGCATTGCCGATCTCGGTGTCGGAGTGCACGGCGTGGAGCATCCAGACCGCGGTCGCGAGCGCGGCCAGGCCAGCCATCGCGATCCGCCGTGTCCGCGACTCCCGCAGCAGCGCGACTGCGTGGCGCCGGATCCGATCCGACCGCACCCCCACCGCGACCGCCGCCGCGAACGCCGACCCCGCCGCCAACGTCGCCGGGGAGAAGTAGTGCTTTTCGAACGTCGGACTCAGCCCGAGCGTGTAGTTCAGCCCGAAACGGAAGCGGTACTGCGCCACGATCGAGGCGATGACGACCCCGACCAGGGCGACCTGCGTGCCGACGACGACCGGCACCGCGGTTCGGTCAGCCAGTTCCGTGAAGCGCGGCGGCGCCCTCGCAAGCGCAAGCGAGGCGAGTATCGGCATGCAGATCGCGACGAGGTAGCGACCCTGCTCGACCGGCTCGGGATGGAGCCCGGTCAGTATGCCGCCGACGAACGGATACGGGCTGTGCTCAGGGACCACCAAGTGTCCGATCGGCGGACCGAGCACGAGGATCACGGCGGCGGCGACCGCCCCACACGGGAGCGCCCAGAACCACGCCGTGCTGGCAGCGTCCTGCGACGCGCGCCTGTGGGCGCGCACGTCCCCCCGGACCGAAACGATCGCCGCCTCGGAGGCGGCACTAGCCATGAACCGACTCTACTGTCGGTTGGCCCGAATGGAAAGCCGGAACTCGCGACTCCCCATGGGCGCAGCCGCGCCTGGGCGGGCGCACCCGCGGGAGACGTGGGCGGCGCCCGATAACGTGGCCACCATGCGACTCGGAGAGCTCTGGCTCGCCCGCCACGGCGAGACCGCGTGGAGCCGGGCCGGTCGCCACACCGGCCGCACCGACGTCCCGCTCACGGCGGAGGGCGAGCGGCAGGCGGTCGCGCTGGGCGAGCGACTGCGCGGCGTGGAGTTCGCGCTGGTGCTCACGAGCCCGCTCGAGCGAGCGCGGCGCACCGCCGAGCTGGCCGGCTTCGACGCCGCGATGCAGCTCGACGAGGACCTGATGGAGGTCGACTACGGCGAGTATGAAGGACGCACGAGTGCAGAGATTCGCCGCATGCGGCCTGACTGGGACCTGTGGCGCGACGGGTGCCCGGGCGGCGAGACGATCGCCCAGGCGGCCGCGCGAGCCGAGCGCGTGCTCGCGCGGGCGCGCGCGAGCGACGGCCCGGTGCTGCTCATCGGCCACGGGCACCTCACGCGCACGTTCGCCTCACGCGCGCTCACGCTCGCTCCCGACCATGGCCGCCACCTGGCGCTCGACCCCGCCAGCCTCTCGATCGTCGGCAGTGAGCACGCCGCGCCCGCGCTGCGGCTGTGGAACGACGCCAGCCACCTGCTCGCGTCGCGGCGCTGACGACCGGCCCGGGGGCGACGCGAGCGCTTCGCGCTCCGTGCGGAAGGTGGGCTTGGCGAGCAGCAGCTGCACGTCGGCGATGCGGCGCTCGCGGAAGCCGGCCTCGCAGTAGGCGAGGTACAGGTCCCACGTGCGGCGGAAGCGCTCGTCGTACCCGAGCGTGCGCAGCTCCGGCCACGCGTCGCGGAAGCGCTCGCGCCAGCAGGCGAGCGTGCGCGCGTAGTGCGGCGTGATGTCGTCGAGCGCGATCGTCCGCAGGTCGGTGCGGCGCGCGAGCGAGCGCTCGATCGCGAGCATCGACGGCAGTGCCCCGCCGGGGAAGACGAACTCGCGGATGAAGCCCTTCGCCGCCTTCTCGACGCGAAAGACACGGTGCGGGTGGAGGATCGCCTGGAGCAGCATCGCGCCGTGCGGCTCGAGCAGCGCCGAGCAGCGCTCGAAGTACGTGTCGAGGTGCTCCCACCCCACCGCCTCGATCATCTCGATCGAGACGAGCTTGTCGTAGCGCCCGCGCAGGTCGCGGTAGTCCTCCAGCAGCACCGTCACGCGATCCTGCAGGCCAGCCGCGCGCACCGCGGCGCTCGCATATGCGTGTTGCTCGTGCGAGATCGTCGTCGTGGTCACATGCGCGCCGTAGCGGCCGGCAGCGTGCAGCGCGAAGCCGCCCCAGCCGGTGCCGATCTCCAGCACCCGCTCGCCGGGCTGGAGCGCCAGCCGTCGGCAGATGCGATCGAGCTTCGCGAGCTGCGCTTCGTGCAGCGTCATCGCGGGCCGCTCGAAGACCGCGGCCGAGTACAGCATCGTCTTGTCGAGGAAGCGCGAGAAGAGCGCGTTGCCAAGGTCATAGTGCGCGGCGATGCGCTCGCGCGCGCGGGCGCGCGAGTTCCCGTGCAGCCGCCAGGCGGTCCGCTGCACGGGCGCGGTGAGCGGAAGCAGGCGCTCGCGCCAGCGGTCGAGCGCCGGCATCGCTCGCGCCGCGATCCGCACGAGCGCGACGAGGTCGCCGCAGTCCCACAGGCCGTCGACGTACGCGCGCCCCGCGCCGGCGCCGCCGGACAACAGCGCCGCATGGAACGCGGGGTCATGGACCGCGACCCGGGCGTGCAGCGGCGGCGCGCCGGCAGACGTCCCGAACATACGGCTCACGCCATCCTCGACCAGCTCGATCGTGCCGCCGCGTGCGCGCGCGAGCAGCGCGTGAACCGCGCGGCGCGCGGCGCGCTCGCGCACGCTCACGCAGCCGCCCCCGAGGCGGAGGAAGGCTTGGCGTGCCAGTGCGCGCCCTTCAGCCGCAGGCGCAGCGCCTGCGCGTAGATCCCGCCGAGCACGTGCAGCGTCATCGCCGGATGGCGGGCGAGTGTGTGCAGCAGCGCGCCGCGCGTGAGCGGCTGCCGCGCCAGCGCGAGATGCGCGTCGAACACGAGCGCGCCGTCGGCGTCGCGGTTCTCGATCGAGACCGTCAGCCGCTCGCCCGGCGTCGCGACCCGCCAGCGGTAGGTCATCTCCATCGGCATGAACGGGGACACGTGCATCGCCTTCGCGTGCCGGCTCTCCAGCACGTGGTGAACATTTCCCCTGCCGGCCGCGACGTAAGCGCAGCGCTCACCCCACGGCGTATTCGTCACCTCGGCGACGACCGCCTCGACGCGCTCGCCATCCGGAGCGAAGCAGTAGTAGAAGACGACCGGGTTGAAGCAGTGGCCGAGATAGCGCAGGTGCGCGAGCATCCGCACGGGTCCGGTCGGGCGGGCGCCGAGGCGCTCCTGCACGAGGTCGCGCACGGCGACGTCGAGCGCGACGGCGGGATCGCCGAGGTAGTCGGCGCGGCGAAAGCGCGCGAGCGCGCGCGGGACGCCGTCGAGCGCCTGCGGCAGCTCGTCGAGGTCGAGGTACATCAGGAACAGCCGCATGCGGAAGGCATGCTCGACCGGCGTGCGGCGACGGTGCGCGACGACTCCGGTGTAGATCGCGCTGCTCTGACGTCGCGCGGACGCGGTCGCTTGCGATCGCGGGAGCGCGAAACCACTCACAGCGTCCCTCCGAATCGCTCGACGGCCCGCAGCGCGCTCACGACGCCGTCCTCGTGAAAGCCCCAGCCCCAGTAGGCACCACAGTAGGAGGTGCGCGGTGCGGTCGCGTCGAGCTCGGCCCAGCGCCGCTGCGCCGCGACGCCGGTTGTCGTGAAGACCGGGTGGTCGTAGCGGAACCGCCCCAGCACGTGATCGGCGCGGACGTCCGCGTCGCGGTTGAGCGTCACGAGCAGCTCGCGGTCGGCGGACAGCGACTGCAGGCGGTTCATGTGGTACGTGACGGTCGGGCGGCCGGTCTCGCGCTCGAGCAGGTGGTAGTTCCAGCTCGCCCAGGCGCGGCGCCGGCGCGGCAGCAGCTCGCGGTCGCAGTGGAGCGTCACGTCGTTGCGCTGGTAGGGGATCGCGCCGAGCAGCTCGCGCTCGCGGTCGCTCGGGTCGGCCAGCAGGCGCAGCGCCTGATCGCTGTGGCTTGCGATCACGACGTGGTCGAAGCGCTCCGGCTCCGCCCGCGCCGCGAACGCCAGCTCGACGTGGTCGGCCTCGCGCGTGATCGTGCGGATCGGCATGGACAGCCGGACACGACGCTCCCCCAGCCGCGCGACGATCGCGTCGACGTACCGCTGTGAGCCGCCTGCGATCGTGCGCCAGCGCGGGCGGTCTCGAAAGCCCAGCATCCCGTGGTGGTCGAAGAACTGCATGAGGAAGCGCGCCGGGAACGACCACAGCTGGCGAGGGTCGGCCGACCACACGGCGGATGCCTGCGGCACGATCAGCCGCTCGACGAACGGCCCCGAGAAGCGCTGCTGCTCCAGCCACGCGCGCAGCGACGGCCCGCTGTGCGCGGGAGCGTGCGGGTCGGCGGCCAGCAGCAGCCGCGCCGCGCGGTTGAAGCGCACGAGGTCGGCGACCATCCGCTGGAACCACGGTGTGACCAGATGGCGCCGCTGCGCGTAGAGGCCGTTCGGCGAGGCGCCGCTGTACTCGAAGGCGCCGAGCGCGTCGGAGACGCCGAACGACATGTCGGACGGCTGGGTCGCGACGCCGAGCTGCGCCAGCAGGCGCTGGAAGTTGGGGTAGTTGCGGTCGTTGTGGACGATGAAGCCGGTGTCGACGTCCCACGCCCCGGCCTCGGTCTCGACGCGCACGGTGTGCGTGTGCCCGCCGGCGTAGTCGTTGGCCTCGAACAGCGTGACCTCGTGGTGGCGATGCAGGGCATGCGCGGCGACGAGCCCGGACACCCCTGCGCCGACGATTGCGATCCTCACGATGTCTTGTACGCGCGGTGTGCGGCGGCGGTTGTGCTCGCGGGCCGGTAGCCTCGCCGGCCATGGCGGTGCGGGTGGAGCGCGACGGCGCGGTCACGACGGTGATCCTCGATCAGCCGGGGGTGCGAAACGCGGTCGACGGCCCGACGGCGCAGGCGCTCGCCGACGCGTTCCGCGCCTTCGACGCGGATGAGGAAGCGCGCGTCGGCGTGCTGTGGGGGTCGGGCGGTGCGTTCTGCGCAGGCGCGAACCTCAAGGCGGCGGGTACGCAGAGCGGCAACCGCGTCGCCCCCGACGGCGACGGCCCGATGGGCCCCTCCCGCATGCTGCTGTCCAAGCCGGTGATCGCGGCGGTTGCGGGCCATGCCGTTGCGGGCGGACTCGAGCTCGCGCTGTGGTGCGACCTGCGCGTCGTCGAGCAGGACGCGGTGCTCGGGGTCTTCTGCCGCCGCTGGGGCGTGCCGCTGATCGACGGGGGGACCGTACGCCTGCCGCGCCTGATCGGGCTGAGTCGCGCGCTCGACCTGATCCTCACCGGACGGCCGGTCGGCGCCGAGGAGGCGCTCGCGATCGGGCTCGCCAACCGTGTCGTCCCGACCGGCACGTCGCGCGAGGCGGCCGAGGAGCTGGCCGCGCAGCTCGCGCAGTTCCCCCAGCTGTGCATGCGGCATGACCGCCTGTCGGCGTACGAGCAGGGTCATCTCCCGCTTGACGAGGCGATCTTGAACGAGCTGCGCCATGGGTTGGTGGCTTTGGAGCACGAGGCGCTTGGCGGCGCTGCCCGCTTCGCCGCCGGCGAGGGGCGGCACGGGGCGTTCTAGCTTTCGGCGCTGCTGCGGGCGGGTCCTGTCGCCGGTGAAGACGATTTCGCGGGCGGGGCCGCGAGAATCGTCTCACCCGCGCCACCCGCCCGATCGGCGATCCTGCTTGACGTGCTCTCCCCCGATGGTCGTTTTGCGCCGAGCCCCAGCGGACCGCTGCATGTGGGCAACTTGCGCACCGCTGTGCTGGCGTGGCTGTTTGCGCGCAGCGCCGGTGCGCGGTTCCTGGTGCGGATCGAGGACTTGGATCCTGGGCGCTCGCGGCGGGACTTCGAGGCGGGGCAGCTTGCCGACCTGGCAGCGCTTGGGCTTGACTGGGATGGGCCGGTCGTGCGGCAGTCCGATCGGTTGGAGCGCCATCGTGCTGCGCTGGAGCAGCTGCGTGCTTCTGGGCGCGTCTATCCGTGCTGGTGCACGCGGGCGGAGATTCGGGAGGCGGCGTCGGCCGCGCATGGGCCGCTGCCGGAGGGTGCGTATCCGGGGACGTGCAAGCGGCTGACTCGTCTGCAACAGGCCGAGCGGGAGCGGTCGGGGCGTCCGGCGGCGCTGCGTCTCGACGCCGGCGGGGAGGGCGTCACGTTCGTCGACCGCCTGCATGGTGCGGTGGAGGCGGTCGTCGACGACCTCGTGCTGTGGAGAGGCGATGGGACGCCCGCGTACAACCTGGCGGTCGTCGTCGACGACGCCGACCAGGGCGTGGGCGAGGTCGTGCGCGGCGACGACCTGCTCGAGACGACGCCGCGTCAGCTGCTGCTGCAGCGGCTGCTGGGGCTGCCCTCGCCCTCCTACGCCCACGTGCCGCTCGTGCTCGGCGCCGACGGCACACGGCTTGCGAAGCGTCACGGCGCCGTCACGCTGGCGGACCGCGCCGCGCGCGGTGAGACGCCCGCTGACGTACTCGCGTGGATGGCGCGCAGCCTCGACTTGGCGTCGCCGGGAGAGGCGGTCGACCTTCCGCTGCTGCTGAAGCGCTTCGATCCGGCCGCGCTGCCGCGTGCCGCGACGACGTTCAGGGACTCGCCGTGAAGGCGACGATGCCGCCGCTGCCGTTGCAGGTCACGTCCGCGCGTTCGCCGGAGAGCGTGCCGCTGCAGCTGTAGCCCGCTGCCTGGATCGCGCTGTCGGGCGCCGCGCCGCCGTGGACCGCGTCGAACCATGCGCCAGCGACGGTTCGCGCGACGCCGCAGTCGGTCGCCCGCACGTCGCGGATGAAGCCGCCGACGGCGTTCGGGCAACCCGCCGGCGCGCCTCCCGAGGGCTGCGCCGTCGTCGCACCGCCGGATGCGTTCGACGGCGTCGTCTGCGCGCTGCTCGGCGCGGTCGTCGTCGTTGGCGGCGCAGTTGTCGCGGTGCTCGTGGTCGTCGCGGTTGCGGCCGTCGTCGCAGGCGCAGTCGCCGTAGTGGGGATGGGCGGCGGCGTGAGCTTGGCACCGCTTTCCTGACTGTCGCCGGAACCGCAGGCGCTGAGCGCGAGCGCGCAGATGAAGCCGAGCGGGAGGGCGAGAGCACCGAGCCGTCGCAACATCGGCCGGATGCTACTCACGCAATCGGTGGCACCACTTGCGCGCTTGAGGTACGCTCGCGTCCCCGGAGCGCCAAAGGGTGGAGCGCTCCATTGACATTCCGTCTCGCGATCCACGAGGCGGCAAGGCGGTGCGAACGACACAATGTCGGTCAAGTACGCGGTCCTCGGACTGCTGGCACAGCGACGCGGCTACGGATACGACCTCGTGCAACGCTTCGAGGAGCAGGTCGGGCCGGCCTGGCAGCTCAACGCGGGTGCGATCTACGTTGCGCTCGACAAGCTCGAGCAGGAAGGCCTCGTACGCCCGTTGACGCCTGAGAACGGGGATGCTCCCGTCACGCGCCGCCGGACCGCCCGCGGCGCCCCGCGCGTGATCTACGAAGCGACGCCTCAAGGGCTCGAACGCTTCGAGGACTGGATGGCGACGGGCTCGTCGATGTCGCCGCTGCGCGAGGAGCTGCATCTGAAGCTCGCGCTCTCGCACCCGCGCAACCTGCCGCGTCTGATCGAGCTGACCTACGAGCAGGAGCAGGCGTGCCTGGAGCGGCTCGAGGAGCACCTCGGCGAGAACGCCGGCTTCGAGGAGCTGCTGTCCTCCAGTCCCCCGTGGTCCGCCGTCGCGAGCGTGATGGTTCGCGACGCCGAGATCGCCCATCTGCAGGCCACCGTCGAGTGGCTGCGCCGCATTCGCGAGGCGATGCGCTGGCTGCAGGAGCGGCCGCAGGCGCTGCGCCCGCCCTCCAGATGACCCTTCTCTCGCTCGCAGGCGTCACGAAGCGCTTCGCTCGCGGTTACCGCGAGGTGGAGGCGCTCGCAGGCGTCGACCTCGACGTCGAGCCGGGCGACTTCGTCGCGATCTGGGGCGGGAGCCGCTCCGGGAAGACGACGCTGCTGCGCGTCGCGGCGGGGATCGAGGCGCCCGAGGTCGGCACCGTCACCTTCGACGGTCAAGACCTCGCGGCCCGTTCCCGGCGCGAACGCTCGCGACTGCTGCTGACCGACATCGGCTGCGTCTGGCAGACAGGGCGCATCACGCGCGGCCTGTCGGTGCTCGACCACGTCGCGCTGCCGCGCTTCAAGGAGCGAACGCACGCCCAGGCGCGGCGCGAGGCGCACGACGTGCTGGAGCGCGTGGGAGTGGCCCAGAGCGCGAACGCGCGCTGGCATGAGCTCTCCGACGGCGAGCGCACCCGCGTCGCGCTCGCGCACGCGCTGATCCGCCGGCCGCGGCTGCTGCTCGCCGACGAGCCGACGGCCAACCTCAACATGATCGAGCGCGAGCAGGTGCTCGGCGTGCTGCGGTCCGTGGCCGACGAGGCGGGCGTCGCGATCGTGATGACGGCGCCCGACGCCCCGAACCTGCTGCAGTCCCATCGCCTCATGTCGCTCGACGGCGGCCGCCTGATCAAACCGCGCTCGGAGCAGCGCGGCACGTTGATCGACTTCCCGGGCGCACGCTCGGCGGGCGAACGAGCCGGCCGCGGCGGGTAGCCGGCCGTGCTGGAGCTGCGATCGGTCGACAAGCACTTCGCCGGGCGGGAGGGTGAGACGATCCGCGCGCTCGACGACGTCTCGCTCACGGTCACACCGCACGAGCTCGTCGCGATCTACGGCCCAAGTGGATCCGGCAAATCGACGCTGCTGTTCGTCGCCGCCGGCATCGCGCGCCCGGACGCCGGCGTCGTCCTGTTCGAGGGCCGCGACCTCGCGACGCTCTCGCGACGCGCCGCGGCACGCCATCGCCGCGGCGCGCTCGGCTTCGTGTTCGAGTCCTCGCGGCTCGTGCCGGGTCTCTCCGCGATCGACAACGCGGCGCTCAAGCTCATGGCCGAAGGGGCCGGCCGCACGAACGCCCGCCGCCAGGTCGTGCCGCTGCTCGACCGGCTCGGAATCGGCAGACGCGCCGAGCACCGCGCGAGCGAGCTCTCCCGCGGCGAGCGTCACCGCGTCGCGCTCGCGCGTGCACTCTCGAACGATCCGCGACTCGTCTTGGCCGACGAGCCGACCGGCAGCCTCGACTCGCAGCGCAGCGAAGAGGTGCTGGCGCTGCTCGCCGACGTGTGTCGCGAGCGCGGGGTCGGCGTGCTGCTGGCGACGCACGACCCGGCCGCCGCCGGCGTTGCCGACCGCGTATTGCGCCTGCACGACGGCCGGCTGACCGAGACGACCGCGGCCTCACCGCCGTCCGTGCTCCCGCAGGCACGATGAAGGCGCGCAACCTGCTCTTCCTCTACTTCCAGCGGGTGCGCGCACATCCGCTGCAGGAGCTGCTGGCGCTGCTCGGGATCGCCGTCGGCGTGGCGCTGATGTTCGCCGTGCTCGTCGCCAACGGCAGCGTGACCGCGTCGGTCGAGCAGCTCGTTCGCGGTGTCACCGGCGATGCGCAGCTGCAGGTCACCGCGCGCGATCGCCATGGCTTCGACGCGGCAATCGCCACGCGCATCGAGCAGCTCCCACACGTGCGGGCGGCGGCGCCGCTCGTCGACGTCCGCACGACCGTGACAGGCCCGGACGGCACGGCTCGCACCGCCGACCTGATCGGCGGTGACGCGCGGCTTGGTGCGATCGGCGGCGACCTGCTGCGCGAGCTCGTCTCTCCGCACATCCGCCTGACCGACGCGATCGCACTGCCGACGCCGTTGGCCGACGCGCTCGGGGTGCAGAGCGGCGGCCAGGTCCAGATGACGACCGGGGCGCAGGTCAAGGTCGTGCCGGTCGCCGCCCTGCTCGGCCACGGCGAGCTGGGCGGCCTCGCCGAGAGCCCGATCGCGCTCGCGCCGCTCCGCTACGCGCAACGGCTCGGCGACGTGCCGGGTCGCTACACGCGTGTGCTCGTCGAGGCGGACCCGGGCCACGTGAGCGAGGTGCGAGCGCAGCTCGATCGCCTTGCCGCCGGCCGGCTCAACGTCGCGGGCGCGGACCACGAGGCTCGGCTGTTGCATCGTGCTGCGGCGCCGAACGACCAGTCGACGGCGCTGTTCGCCGCGATCAGCGCGCTGGTGGGCCTGCTGTTCGCGTTCAACGCGATGCTGCTGACGGTGCCCGAGCGACGCCGCTTCATCGCGGATCTGCGCCTTGAGGGACTCGGCGACCTGACTGTCGTGCAGCTGATGCTGTTCGACGCGCTCGTGCTCGGCGTCGCCGCGTCGGCCGTGGGGCTCGTACTCGGGGACATCCTCTCCCGCGACGCGTTTCGCGCGGCGCCGGGCTACCTGTCGTACGCGTTCGCGGTCGGCGATCAGCGGGTCGTCTCGCTGGGCGCGGTGCTGCTGGCGATCGCCGGCGGCCTGACCGCGACGCTCGTCGCCGCGCTGCGTCCGCTCAGCGACCTGCTCTCACGCCGCCCGCTCGACGTCGCCTACCGTGAAGAGGACGAACGGTCCGAACCGGCGGTCGTGCCGCGGCGCTGGCTGCCGGCGGTGGGCGGCCTGCTCGCGACCGCGGCGACCGCGGTGCTGTTCGCGGCGCCGCACGCGACGATCGTCGGGATCGGCCTGCTCGTCGGCGCGACGCTGCTGCTGATCCCGGGGCTGCTCGCGCTCTGTCTGCGGCTGGTGGACTTCGTGAGCCACCGCCTGCGCAGCCCGCTCCTCGTCGTCGCGGTCGGGGAGCTGCGCACGTCGAGCACGCGCTCGATCGCGTTGGCTGCGACTGGAGCGCTCGCGGTCTTCGGAAGCGTCGCGGTCGAGGGCTCGCACTTCGACCTCCAGCGCGGACTCGACGCTGACGCGCATGCCTTCAACCACCGCGCCGACCTGTGGATCGCGCCCGCGGGTGCGGCGAACGAGCTGGCCACCGTCTCCTTCCGTCCGCCGCCCGAGGCCGCGCAGCTCGCAACGCTGCCGGGCGTGCGCGCGGTGCGCGCGTACCGGGGCGGTTTCCTCGATGTCGACGACCGTCGGGTGTGGGTCGTGGCGCCGTCGCGCGAGGATCCGCGACCGCTGCTGCCAAGCCAGCTGCTCAAGGGCGACCTCGCCACCGCCAACGCACGACTGCACCGGCACGGCTGGGTCGGCCTCTCCAGCGCGCTCGCGCACGCCCGCGGCGTCGACATCGGCGACGCCGTGACGTTGCCGACCCCGCGACCGCTGCGGCTGCGCGTCGCGGCGATCCTGACGAACCTCGGGTGGAGCTCCGGCGCCGTGCTGATGAATGCGGACGACTTCCGCCGCGGGTGGGGCAGCGCGGACGTCGGCGCGCTGCAGCTGCTGCTCGCGCCGGGAGCCTCGCCGGATGCGACGGCGGCGCGCGTGCGGGCGCTGCTCGGAGCGGATCGCGGGCTGGCGGTCGAGACGGCGGCGCAACGCGAGCAGCGCTTTCGCGCGTCGACGCGACAGGGGCTGGCGCGGCTGACGCAGATCGCGCGGCTCGTGCTCGTCGCAGCGGCGCTCGCGCTCGCCGCAGCGCTCGGCGGTGTCGTCTGGAGCCGCCGCCCGCGACTCGCCGCGCTCAAGCTCAGCGGTTTCAGTGATGGCGACGTCTGGCGCGCGCTGATGCTGGAGAGCGCGATCGTGCTGAGCATCGGCTGCCTGATCGGCGCGCTGTTCGGGCTCTACGGACAATTCATGTTGACGCGCTGGTTGAGCGACTCGACCGGCTTCCCGACCGCATACGCGCCGGCATGGGCACTGGCGCTGTCGACCTTCGCGGGCATCACCGCCGTGGCGGTGACGATCGCCGCCCTGCCAGGCTTCGCGGCTGCCCGCGTCTCGCCTGCCGCGACGCCCGTCGAGGATTAATCCACCGAACTTAACGTCCGTCTAGGTAACCGGTTGACGACCGGTCCGCTTCCTACGCTGTGTGCGGATGCGATCGGTCGCCGATGTGCCGCACGGCTCGCGTGCGCGCGAGCTTGGTGCGCTTACGCTCGTGATGACGCGCTTCTGGGTCGTCGTGCTTCCCCTCGTGCGCAGGGAGCTGCGCAGCTGGAAGCGACGCGCAGATGCGATCCCAGATCCCGAGTTGCGCGCGCAGGCGCTCGCGACGCTCGACAGCGAGCGCCTCAGCGCTGCGGGCGCCGCGCTGTTTGCCGCGACGACGCGGCGGCGACGCGATCCGGGCCTTGTGCGCGCACTGGTCGCCTACCAGGTGGCGTGCGACTACCTCGACACACTGGCCGAACAGCCGAGCGCCGACCCGATCCGCAACGGCGCACAGCTCCATCGAGCGCTTGGCGACGCGGTGGGCGATGGCGCGGTCGCCGACTACTACAGCGCTCACGCCAGACAGGACGACGGCGGCTACCTCGCGGCGCTCGTCACCGCCTGTCGCGAGGGGTGCGCGAGCCTGCCGGGGTATGCGCATGTGCGGAGCGCCGCACGGCGCGAAGCCGCCCGCAACGCGGTGCAGGGGATCAACCACGCACCGTCAGGTGGGCGGGAGCCCGCGCTGCGCAGCTGGGCTGCGGCGCAGCGCGCGGCGGACGCGGACGCAATCGGCGATGCGGCCTGGTTCGAGCTGGCGGCCGCCGGCAGCTCGTCGCTGGCGGTCCTGGCGCTGATTGCAGCCGCCGCGGATCCGGACGCGACGGCGGACACCGCGGAGCACGTGCGACGCGTCTACTTCCCGTGGATCGAGGCGCTCAGCACGCTGCTCGACAGCGTCGCCGACCGCGAACGCGACCGCGAGACGGGCGAGCTCAACTTCGTCAGCCACTATCCGGCGCAGGCGGCGGCAGTCGCCCGGCTGCGCGAGGTCACCGCACGTGCACTCTCGGGCGCGCGCAGCTTGCCGCGTGGAGAGCGCCACGTCGTGCTCGTCGTCGGCATGGTCGCGATGCATCTCTCCGAACCGGGCGCGTGGCTGCCGCCGGCGCGGCCGCTCACACGCGCTGTGCTCAACGCCGCCGACACGGTGCTGATGCCGCTGCTGCTGACGCTCCTGCGGGCCTGGCGCGGGGCGCGCGACGCGCGGCCCTACGCCTGTGTCCGCTCCGGCGAACTGATCCCGACGCCGACGGGGCAGCTGACACCGGTACCGCCGAGCCCGCAGTAGCCGAACGGGTTCTTCGCGAGGTACTGCTGGTGGTAGTCCTCGGCGTAGTAGAAGGCATCGAGACCCTCTGGGGGCCCGCCTCCAGCGGCCACGTGGCCGCTTCCGCCATCCCTCGCGAGCGGAGCGATCTCGGTCGTGATGTCGCCGTAGCCGGACTGTCTCAGCATCGCCTGATAGGCGTCGCGCGAGGCGAGCGCGGCGTCGCGCTGGGCCTCGCTCGTCCAGTAGATCGCCGAGCGATATTGGGTGCCGACGTCGTTGCCCTGCCGCATGCCCTGCGTCGGGTCGTGTCCCTCCCAGAACAGCTTCAAGAGCGCGTCGTAGGACGTTCTCGCAGGGTCGAACACGACGAGGACCGCCTCGGTGTGACCGGTCTGCGTCGAGCAGACCTCCTCGTAGGTCGGGTTGGGCGTGAAGCCGCCGGCATAGCCGACGGCCGTCGTATAGACGCCGGGGGCATGCCAGAACAGTCTCTCCGCGCCCCAGAAGCAGCCGAGGCCGAAGACGGCGACCTCGAAGCCCTCCGGGAAGGGCGGCTTGATCGGCGTGCCGAGCACGTCGTGGGTGGTCGACGTCGGAATCGCCTGCTCGCGTCCGCGCAGCGCACGGTCGCGGTCCACCATGTCGGTCTTGCGAGTGAGGAAGCGCATGCCTCGAATCTAGCCGCTTGCTGCGCCCCACCCCTTACGGATCCATGACGCCGCGTGCGCGAGCAGCCAGACGCTGACGAGCACGCCGGCGATCGACGCGCCGGCAGCGATGCGGGCGTAGTAGGAGAGGTACAGACCTCCGACGCCCGCGAGTGCGCCGAGCACGACGGCGAGCGCCATCATCGGCCCCAGGCGCCGCGTCAGCATGCGCGCCGCCGCCGCGGGCGCGACCAGCACTGCCACGACCAGCAGGTTGCCGAGGCCCTGCACGGACACGAGCACCGCAATCCCCAGCAGCGCGAGCAGCAGCGCATCGGCCGCGACGGGCGCGATGCCGAGCCCGCGCGCTGCGGCGCGGTCGAAGCCGACGGCGAGCAGCCGCTGGTGGCCGAGTGCCAGAACGAGCAGCACGAGCGCGACGAGCGCTCCGCCGGCGAACAGGTCACCGCGCGAGGTTCCGAGCACATCGCCGAACAGCAGGCCCTGGATCCCGACCGGCACGTCCGGCGAGAGCGCGAGCAGGGCGCCGGCGCCGAACAGTGTCGTGACGGCGACCGCGATCGCGTCGTCGCGGCCGATCCGCTCGACGCGTGCGGCAAGCGCCACCGCGAGCGCGGCGACGAGGATCCCGGCCGCACCGCCGAGCAGCAGCGGCACGCCGACGAGCGCTGCAAGCACCAGCCCCGGGAACATCCCGTGCGCGAGCGACTCAGCGCCGTAGGAGAGCCCGCCGAGCACGATCCAGCTGCCGAGCGTTCCGCCGACCGCGGCGAGCAGCAGCACCTCCAGCAGTGCGCGCTGCATGAGCGGCTGGCTGAACGGGTCGAGGAGGGCACCGAGCATGCGGCTCAGTGCTCGTGGTGCTCGTGATGATGATGGTGCGGCGGCAGGATCGCGTGATGCACGCCCGTCGCGTGCTCCCCGGGCAACGTCACGATCGCCCCGCCATACGTGGCCGCGAGCACCTCGTGGTCAAGCGTCTGCGCCGGCACGCCGAAGGCGATCTGACGACGGTTGAGGCACAGCACGCGATCCCAGCGGCGCGCCTGCTCGAGGTCGTGCGTGGCGATCAGGATCCCGCGCCCCTCGTCCGCCAGCTCGCGCAGGAGCGTCTCAAGCGCCGTGACGCTCGTCGCGTCAAGGCCCGTGAACGGCTCGTCGAGCAGGAGGACCTGCGCGTCCTGCACGAGCGCACGTGCGATCAGCACGCGCTGGCGCTGACCGCCGGACAGCTCGCCGTAGGTGTCGTGCGCCCGCTCCGCGAGACCCACGCGCGCCAGGGCAGCCTGCGCGGCGGCGCGATCGGCGCGGCGCGGGCGCTGCCACCAGGCGCGGTTGGGGATCGTCCCCATCAGCGCGACCTCGAGCGCGCTGACGGGGAAGTCGAGCCGCGAGCGCTCAGTCTGCGGGACGGATGCGCAGCGGCTGTGGAGCTGGAGCGTCCCTTGTGCGGGGCGCAGCTCGTTGAGCAGGGCGCGGAAGAGCGTCGTCTTGCCGCCGCCGTTGGGGCCGAGGACGGCGATGCGCTCGCCTGGGGTCAGCTCGAACGTGACGTCTTGGAGTGCCGGCGGATTCGCGCCGTACCTGATCTCCACCCCGGTCGCCCGTACGAGCTGGCGGGCGGGTCCTGACCACCGGCTTCGCCGGCGGTGCCCCTCCGGGCGCGCGCACCCCGGGTCTTCGCCCGGGGCACGTGCGTCCTCACCGCCACCCGCCCGATCGGCGGTCATGCTCCCCGCCTCAGGCTCGGCGCCACCCGCCCGATCGACGTGGCTGCTGCGGTTGCCGCGAACGCTGCTCCGGCTGTGACCGCGATCGTCGCGCCGGGCGGGGCGTTCAGCTTCACGGCCAGCCAGATGCCTATGGTGCCCTCTGCTGCTGCGAGCGCTGTCGTGGCTCGCTGCCAGCTTGGGATGCGGTCGCTGATGAGGCGCGTCGTGGCGGCGGGGACGACGAGGATGGCTGCGGCGAGCAGTGCGCCGACGGCGCTGAGCGTGGCGACCGCTGCGAATGCGACGAGCGTCAGCAGTGCGGTGTCCGGCAGCCGTGAGCGGACGCCGAGCGTGCGGGCGGCCTGTGGGTCGAAGCCTGCTGCCAGCCAGCGCGTGCCGAGCAGTGCGCTGGCGAGCAGCGCGAGAGCTGCCGCAGCTGCGGCGAGGCGGACGTCGTCGGGGCCGATCGTCAGCAGGCTGCCGAACAGCAGCGACTCGACCGACGCGGCCGAGTGGAAGACGTCGGAGGCGAGGACGATGCCGGCGGCGAGCGCGGCGACGAGCGTCAGTGCGGTACGCGTGTCGTGGCCCTCGCCGCGACCGACCGCGAGCGCGAACAGCAGGGCGGCGCCGAAGCCGCCGAGCGCGGCCGCGAAGCCCAGCCCGTCGGCCAGCACGAGGCCGGGGAACGCGGCCGCTGCGGCGCCGTGTGCCGGGAATGCGAGGCCGCGCAGCACGATCCAGCAGCCGAGCGTCCCGGCCAGCACCGCGAGCAGCAGCAGCTCGACGAGCGCGCGCTGGACGAACGGCAGGTGGAACGGCTCGAGCACGCGCGACAGCATAAATGAGAATGAGTCTGATTTGCATCTCTCGCGGTACGATCAGCGGCATGGCGAGGACGCGGCAGCCCTCTTGGCGCGAGCACACGCTGGCGACGCTTGCGAGCGCGGGTTACCGCCGCGGCGGCGCCCGCAACGCGGTCGTCGAGCTGCTCGAACAGCAGCGCTGCGCGCTCACCGCCCAGGAGATCGACGATCGCTTGCGGGCAGACGGCCGCAGTGTCGGGCGGGCGAGCGTCTACCGGATCCTCGAGCTGCTGACCGAGCTGCGACTCGTGCAGCGGATCGACGTCGGACAGGGCGTCGCGCGCTACGAGCGCCACCACCCCGACGGCGACCATCACCACCACCTCGTGTGCGACCACTGCGGGCGCGTCGCACCGTTCGAGGACCCGGTCCTCGAGCAGGCGATCGAGCGTGTCTCGCGCAGACTCAGCTTCGCCGTCGACGACCACGACGTCGTGCTGCACGGCGCATGCGGCGACTGCCGCGACTAGTCCGCGGCGTCCTCCCACAGCCCCATCTCGCCGTTCTGCGCGCGCAGCGTGAAGCCGGCCTGCTTGAGCAGCCTGCGGTGCGCGTCCACCATGATGCTTTCCGCCACGAACAGCCGACGCGCGCCTTCGTCGCGCATCGCGTCGAACAGCGTGCGCCACTGCGCCCGCGTCGCGAGCTCTTCCAGCGCGGCGTACGGGGAGACGTTCACGAGCCCGAGGTCGTACGCGACGCGGTGGCCCATCGGCATGAGGATCGCCACGTGCTCACCGCGGCTCGTGGCCGAGCTGACGAACGTGCGCTCGACCGGCGCTTCGTACCACGGCGGCGCGCCGCCGTCGCGCAGGCGCTGGATCTCCCTCCACGGCGCCTGCACCTGCGCGAGCGAGCAGACGCTGAGCGCAAAGCCGACCAGCACTGCGCCCTCGGCGAGCGACGGCAACCGCGGCCGGCCGGCGAGACCGCGGACGACCGCCACCAGCAGCAGCGTCAGCGCGAAACCGGCAGCCGGGAACAGCGCCGCCAGCTTGAGCGGGTCCGAGCGCCCCGCGAAGTAGCTCGCGCACCCGAGCCCGAAGACCCCGCTCCACGCCAGCATCGCGGTGAGCCGCAGGTCGTCGCCGCCGCGCGCAAGACGCACGGCGGCCGTCACCAGCGCCGCGGCGAAGGTCGCATAGAGGACGAGGTGGAAGCCGATCGCCGCCATCGGCAGCGAGACGAGGCCGAGCGAGCCGAACAGGCGCGGGATCTCGAACAGCAGGCCGACCTGCGGCAGCGAGCCCGAGCGCACGAGCGTGAGCAGCACGACGAGCACCGCCGCCGCCAGCAGGCCCGCCGCTGCGTTCGCCGCGAGCCGCCCGAACGCCCGGCGCGAGCGGCGCTCCGGCGCGCATGCGAGCGCGACCAGCGTCGCTGCCAGCGCGGCGACGCCGAACTCGAGGTTGTTGATCGCGACGAGGCCGCCGACGAGCGCAAGGACCCAGACCGCGCGCGGCCGGCCGCCGTCGAGATGGCGCATCGTCAGCCAGGCGAGCAGCCACGGTCCGGCGTAGCGCATCGGCCACACGCTGAAGATGTACAGATTCGAGGGGCGCCAGGGCACCCTCGACAGCGCGACGACGAACAGGCTCGTGGCGAGCCACGGCAGATACAGCACCAGCGCCGTGAGCGGGTCGCGCACCAGCCGGCGCAGGATCGCGTACACCGCGAGCATGGCGAGCGCGCTGCCCAGCACCATCACGCTCGTGAAGACGCCGACGGTGTCGTCGAGCAGGGCCATCGGCACCGCTGGGATGTAGCCCCACAGCTGCCCGTAGACAGCGTGGTAGTCGACGAGCGGCGTGCGCCCGTTGAGGATCGCGTACGTGTCGCCCATCGCCCACGGCGGCAGGTCGGGGAAGGAGCTGCGCCACGCCGTGTGCTCGGTGTTGAGCGCCGGCAGCAACCACACGACCGTGGCGATGGCCGCGAGCACCAGGCAGCCCGCCGCGAGCCGGCGCGACGGCGCCGGCGGATGCGCGAGCCGGCGAGCGAGCGCCGGCGTCCGCAGCGTCGCCGCGAGCGCGGCCGCCAGCACGCCCGCGACGACGAACGTCGGCACGCTGAAGATGCGCCAGGTCGTCCCGTCGCTGTCGACGTGCCGCTGACCGATCGTCGCGGCGACGAGCCCGGCGCACAGCAGCGCCTGGCTCGCCGGCACGAGCACGCGCACCGCGCTCGGCGCGAGCCGGAGTGGGCGGCGCGCCCCGATCAGCACGACCGCGGCGAGCAGCAGCGGGCCCAGCAGCGCGAGCGCGAAGCGCGCATGCTTGACCGGTTCCGGCCTTCCGCTCACGAATATGGCTCCGCGGGGCCACAGGCCTTCGCCGGACGGCGCGAGCAGCGTATGGCCGAGCGGCGGCCCCAGCAGCACGACGGCGGCCAGCGTCAACGCGGCGCACGGCAGCGCAGCGATCCACGCCAACTGGGCGGGCGTCGGCGCAACCGTGCGTGCGCGCGTCGAGGCGAGCTCCGGACCGACGCGGTGCTCGGCCGAGATCCCCACGGCACGCTCAGTCGCCAAGGCGGAAGGCGACGATCCCCACGTGGTGGTCTTTCTCGAGCGGTATCCCGCCCGCCGCCAGCAGCGTGTCGCCGGTGACTGCGACAGGCGAGATCGACGCAGCCGGGAGCCTGCCGCTCCAGCGCACCGACCCGTCGCGGCGGTCGAGCGCCCACACGGTCCCGTCGTAGGTGGTCGTCAGGACGAGGTCGTTCGTGACCGTGGCGCCGCCGTACTCGCCGTGCGGCAGCCTCCTGTCCCATCTGACGGCGCCGGTCGCGATGTCGAGCGCGACCATCTCGCCCGTCCCTCTGGTCGGATCCTGCTGTCTGGGCAGCGTCTGCCCGCCGTATATCGCGTAGAGGTTGTTGACGGGCACGTAGACCGTGCTGCCGTCTGATGCCATCTGCGTCTCGACGCCGCCCCAGTCGCCCGGGTAGATGCGCCTGCCGTAGCCGATCCTCGCGTAGTCGCCGTGCATCGCGCGCAGGCTGTCGTCGTCGTGGCCGTTGTGGATCCCGACCGAGCGCTTCCACAGCATGCGGCCGTCCGCGGCGTCGAACGCGTAGACGAAGCCCATCTTCCCGGCGGTGAGCGCGACCCGGCGTCCACCGACCGTCGCAAGGATCACGGGGGCCTCGAGGTCCCAGTCGTACAGGTCGTGCGGCAGCACCTGCGTGCCCCAGATGAATCTGCCGGTGCGCGCGTCGAGCTTGACGATCGAGTTGTTCCATCTGTTCGGTCCCGGCCGGCTTCTGCCCCACGGCTGTTCGTCCGTGCCGGGCCACGGCACCGGGTTGGCGATGCTGATGTAGAGGCCGCCCTCCTCGTCGAACGCGGGCGGATGCCACAGCCCGCCGCCGCCGTTGACCTGCGGGTTGCCCCACAGGCTGCGCGGCACCTGCTCCCACCTCCACAGGCTGTGGCCGCTCCTTGCGTCGAGCGCCCACAGGGTGCTGATGTTCCCGCCCCGCACCGGCACCGTCGAGACATAGACGACGCCGTCCTTGTAGCCCGGCGTCATCACGATCAGTTCGCCGGGCACGCGTACGAGTTGCCTCGTCCACAGCTGCCGGCCGGTGCGGGCGTCGAGCGCGATGGCGGCCGACGGGGTGACGGCGAAGACGCGCCCGTCGGCGACGTTGACCCCGTTCGGGCCGGTGTCGGGCAGGTTGAAGTCGAGACGCCACCTCAGGTGTCCGCTCGCGAGATCGATCGCGTACACGTTCGACATCAGGTCGGCGGTGTAGACGACGCCGTCCGCGACGATCGGCGTGGCGGCATACGTGCCATTCAGCGGCACGCTCCATGCCTTGCGCAGCGTCGCGACGTTCGCGCCGTCGATCTGCGAGGCGAGCTGACGGGTGTTGGCGAGATCGGCGTTCGGCGCGCGCCACTCGGGCCCCCGCGCTCCGCCGCTCGTGGAAGCGTGACCGTTCCCGCCGCTGTCGCCGCAGCCGACCGCGAGCACGCCGGCGAGCGCCACCGCGAGACACAGCCTGCTGAATCCGCCACCGAGCCGCATGTGCAGGTTCCAGCTCAGGAGCGCGCTTCGCGCAGCACGAGTCGCAACGTCGACCGCACCCACGCGTAGACGGAGCGGGTGACCGGCATGCCTAGAGCTCCTGCCCCGCCCGAGCCGCCAGCGAGCTCGCGGGGGTCGCGCGCCGGCTACGACGCTCGACGACCCGGTCGACGAGATACAGCGGGCGTCCGAGTGCCTGGTCGTGCACGCGCGCGAGGTAGCGGCCGATGATGCCGACGCTCACGAGCTGCGCACCGCCGAGGAACAGCACCGCAATCAGGATCCAGGCCTGGATCGATGCGACGATCGTTCCGGTCGCCGTCAGCACGAGCACCGTCGCGGCCAGTAACAAGCTGCACAGCGACAGCGTCACGCCGAGATAGCTCGCGAGCCGCAGCGGCACGTCCGAGAACGACGTGATGGCCTCGAGCGCGAGCCGTATCAGCGCCGGATACGACGCGCCGCGGCCGGCATGGCGGCCGGCGCGGCGGTACTCGATCGGCACCTGCTCGTAGCCGACCCACGCGACCATGCCGCGCAGGAAGCGCCGGCGCTCGGGCATCGTGCGAAGCGCGTCGACGACGCGCCGCGACATCAGGCGGAAATCGCCCGCCTGTCCTTGGTAGGGCGTGCGCGCGATCCGCTCCATCACTCTGTAGAAGGCGGTCGCGAGCGTGCGCTTGAGCAGGCTCTCGTCGCGGCCGATGCGACGGGCGTAGACGACGTCGGCGCCGCTCCTGGCGCGCACCAGCATCTCGGCGATCAGCTCAGGCGGATCCTGCAGGTCGGCGTGCAGCAGCGCGACCCAGTCGCCACGCGCGTGGTCCATGCCGGCCGACATCGCAATCTCCATGCCGTAGTTGCGCGAGAGCCGCACCAGCACGATGTCGTCGCGCTCCCGCGCCAGCGCTTCCAGCATCTCGGCAGAGGAGTCGACCGAGCCGTCGTCCACGAAGACCACCTCGTGACCGATGCCCGTGAGCGCCTCGTCGATCCGGCGCAGGAGCTCGGTGAGGCCCTCTTCCTCGTTGAAGACCGGGACGACGACCGAGACGAGCGGCGGCTCGCCGGCGTCGTCGCGCGCGTGCGCAGACAATGTTCCCCCGTTCCGGTTCCCCCATCGCCCGGTTTCGTCCCCCGACGACCGATGCGACAGCCTGGCCAACCTTACCAGGGACTGCGTCTATACACTCGATCCCGGTCTTTGACGGGGGAAGCGCCGAGGGGGGAAACGCCGCTGTGAGCACGATCGACGCCGGAGCGGGACGCGCGACGCGCACGGTGCGCGTGGCGCTGCAGCCCGAACAGCTCGCATGGCTTGCCGCGCCGGCGTGCGCGCTGCTGACCGTCCTGTTGGTGGCGCTGCTCGGGCCGCCGCTCGGCGACGCGTTCCTGGGCCCGGGCCCGGAAGCGTTCTGGCCGCGCGCCGGCGCCGTGCCGGAGCCGGCGGAGCACGGCCGCTACCTGCTCTCGCTCGCCGGACCGGCGCTGCTGACCGCCGCGATCCTGATCGGCGCGTTCCGGCCGCGACGGGTGGACGCGCGGCTCGCGCGGGTCGGGCCGCTTGCCGCACAGCTGCTGCTCGTCGGCTTCCTGGCGGCCTGCTTCCTCGCGCAGTACGACATCGGCGTGAGCGCGTACCGGCCGGAGTGGGAAGCGCACGTGCGCTACTTCACACCGCTGACGCTCGCAGTCGCGCTGGCGCTGGCGGTGCTGCTGCCGGTCGTCCTGCGACAGGAGGCGCTCGCGGCACGCGCTGCCGCGTTCGTACGCGAGACACGCGGCCGCAGCATCGGCGCGCTGATCGCGGCGGTGCTGTTCACCGCCGCATGGCTGTTGACGGCGGTCGACGCGGACGGCTCGATCGCGAACACGGCGAGCGGCGTCGCCGGCCACATCCTATGGTCGCTCGACGAGCCGTTTGCGATCCTCAACGGCCGCACGCCGCTGGCCGACTTCCATTCGCAGTACGGCCAGCTGGTCCCGTATGCGGCCGCCGCCGCCATGGCCCTCTTCGGCGCATCGCTCGGAGTCTTCTCACTGACGATGACGACGCTCAGCGGCCTCTCGCTGCTCGCGATCTTCGCGCTGCTGCGGCGGATCGTGCGCTCGTCGTTCGTCGCGCTCGTGCTCTGGGCGCCGCTGCTGGCAACCGGCTTCTTCATGAAGATCGGCCCGCTCGACGATCGCTACGGGCCCGCGAACCTCTACAGCCTGTGGCCGATCCGGTACGGCGGCCCGTACCTCGTCGCCTGGCTGCTGGCGCGCCACGTCGACGACGCCGGGCCGCGGCGGCCGTGGGTGCTGTTCCTCGTCGGCGGCCTCGCGCTCGCGAACAACCCCGAGTTCGGCGCCGGCGCGGTGGCGGCGCTCGCGGTGGCGCTCGTGGCGGTGCGCCCGCCGCGCTCACGAGCCGCCGTCCGGCGGCTGGCGCTGGAAGCCGGCGGCGGACTGGCCGCGGCGCTGCTGGCGCTCGTGCTGCTGACGCTCGCAACCTCGGGCTCGCTGCCGCATCTCGGCTGGGCGCTTGAGTTCTCGAGACTGTACGGCGTCGGCGGCTGGGCGCTCGTGCACATGCCGAGGCTGGGGATATTCCTTGCGGTGTACGTCACGTTCGCCGCGGCGCTCGCGCTCGCCGCGGTGCGCGTCGCGCGCGGTGCTCAGGATCCGGTGCTGACGGCGATGCTGGCGTGGAGCGGCGTGTTCGGGCTCGTCGCCGGCGGCTACTTCGCCGGGCGCTCACACCCGCAGGTGCTGATCGACCTCTTCTCGCCGTGGGCGCTGTCGCTGGTGCTGCTGACGATCGCGGCCGGCCGCGCGCTCGCCGCACGCGGCTGGCGCAGCCCGCAGGTGGCCGAGCTCGCCGTGCTGTTCGGCTTCGGGCTGCTCGTCTGCTCGCTTGCACAGACGCCGGCGCCATGGTCGCAGTTGCATCGCATCAGGGACGAGGCGCCGGTCGCGCTGTTCAAGCAGCGGATCGCCGCCGCGTTCGTCACCGAACGCACGCAGCCGAACGAGAAGGTGCTGCTCCTGATGCCGCTCGGCCATCGGGTCGCCTACGACACCGGGCGCGTGAACGTCTCGCCGTACGCGAGCATCGAGTCGATGCCGACGCGCCAGCAGCTCGCCAGGGCGATCGAGGCGCTGCGCAGGGAAGGCGGCGACAAGCTCTTCCTCTCGACGCAGTTCACGTTCAACGAAGAGCTCGCCGCGATCCAGCGGGCCGGCTTCTCGACCGCGGGGCAGGTGCAGGACGAACGCGAAGCGGCGATCGTGGAGCTGGTGGACCGCGACGGCGGCTAGCGAATCGGCTCCGACGCGCTGGCAGGCGGATGCCGGCGCTCGTCAGGCAAGGACGCAGCCGGTGTGGCGTGCTCCGCACGCGAACCGGCGAGGACGCCGCCTGGCGAGATGCCGGCGCCGCGTGCCAGTGCGGCGGCGGCGTCGATGATCATGTCCTCCTGGCCGCCGACGATCCGCCGGCGGCCCAGCTCCATCAGCACCGCGCGCGGCTCGACGCCGAACTTCGCGCCCGCGCGCTCGGCGTGCAGCAGGAACGAGCTGTAGACGCCAGCGTAGCCAAGCGAGAGCGCGGTCTTGTCGATGATCTGCGCGCGCGGCATCAGCGTCGCGACGACGTCCTCGGCGACGTCCATCAGCGGGAAGAGGACAGCGTTCGACTCGTGGCCTGAGCGCTCCAGCGCGGCTGCGAGCACCTCCAGCTGCGCGTTGCCGGCGCCGGCACCGAGCCCGCGCAGCGATCCGTCGAGCCACGTCGCGCCGGCCTCGACCGCCGCCAGCGCGTTCCCCACCGCGCAGCCGAGGTTGTTGTGCGCATGGAAGCCGACCGCGACCTCGGCCGGCACCGCCTCGCGCAGCGCCCGCACGCGCGCCGCCGCGCTCGCCGGCACCATCGCCCCGGCCGAGTCGACGACGTAGACGACGCGCGCTCCGTAGGAGGCCATCAGCGCCGCCTGTTCGGCGAGCGGCTCCGGCTCCAGCATGTGGCTCATCATCAGGAAGCCGACGGCGAGCATGTCGTTCGACGCCGCCCATTCGATGTGCTGCTGGGCGATGTCGGCCTCGGTGCAGTGCGTCGCGACGCGCGCGATCGAGGCGCCGAGCGCCTGTGCCTCCTTGAGCTCCTCGAGCGTGCCGATGCCCGGCAGCAGCAGCGCGGCGATCCGCGCCCGCTCGACGACCTCGGCGGCCGCGGCGATCAGCTCGCGGTCATGGTGCGCGGAGCGGCCGTACTGGATCGAGGAGCCGCCGACGCCGTCGCCGTGCGAGACCTCGATCGCGTCGATGCCGGCCGCCTCCAGTCCGGCAGCGATGGCGCGCACCTGCTCCGGCGTGAACGCGTGTCTGACGGAGTGCATGCCATCGCGCAGCGAGGAGTCGACGAGCGTCACGTGGGTCATGCTGCTGCTCCCGCGGCCGCCAGCATGCGCTGCGCGATCTCCTCCCCCACGCGCGCGGCTGCCGCCGTCATGACGTCGAGGTTGCCGGCGTAGGGCGGCAGGAAGTCGCCGGCACCCTCGACCTCGAGCAGCACGGTCACGAGGTCGCCGTCTATGTCGCACAGCTTGCAGCGATAGCCCGGCACATACGTCTGGATCGCCGTGGCCATCTGCCCGACGGAGGCCTCGATCGCGTCCGCATCCGGCTCGCGCACGCGCGCGAAGACGGTGTCGCGCATCAGGATCGGCGGCTCGGCGGGGTTGAGGATGATGATCGCCTTGGCGGAATCGGCGCCGCCGACGAGCTCCAATCCGCGCGCCGTCGTGACGGTGAACTCGTCGATGTTCTGGCGCGTGCCGGGACCGGCCGACGCGGACGCGATCGTCGCGACGATCTCGCCGTAGGCGACGTCGGCGACGCGGTCGATCGCGTGCATCATCGGGATCGTCGCCTGTCCGCCGCAGGTGACGAGGTTCACGTTCGGCGCGCCCAGATGGCGGTCGAGGTTCACCTCCGGCACGACGTACGGACCGACCGCGGCCGGGGTGAGATCCACCACGACCTTGCCGGCCTCGCGCAGTCGCGGCGCGTTCGCGAGATGCGCCTTCGCGCCGGTCGCCTCGAAGACGAGTGCGATGTCCTCCCGCGTCAGGACCGCGTCGACGCCGTCGGCGCTCGCCTCGACGCCGAGCTGGCGGGCGCGCTTCAGGCCGGGCGATTCGGCGTAGATGCCGACCATCAGCGCCGTCTCGATCGCGGCGCTGCGCTGCAGCTTCATCAGCAGGTCGGTGCCGATGTTGCCGGGGCCGATGACGGCCGCCTTGACCCTGCTCATGCGTTCCCCCTCGGACGAGCCGCGCCGAGCGTATCAGCGCTCGTGCAGCGCAGCGCGGACTGCGTCGTCGAAGCCGAGCGGTGCGTCGTTGATGCCGGGCGGAGGCGGCGTGCGCACCACCATCTCCTCGCGCAGCCCGTCGACGAGCGGCCGCACGAGCGCGGCATCGACTGGCGTCACCAGCTGGACCCAGTAGGAGGACAGCCGGGGCGTGAGCACCGGCACGCGGACCACGAGCGGCGGGCGGCGATCCAGCACACGCGCGGTCCGCTCCATCATCTCGCGGTAGCTGAGGACGTCGGCGCCGCCGAGCTCGACGTCGCCGACCACGTCCGGACGGTCACGCAGCGCGCGCAATGCGCGGACGACATCGGTCAGCGCAATCGGCTGCGTGCGCGTGTCGATCCAGCGCGGACAGACCATCGCCGGCAGCCGCGTCACGAGCGCGCGCAGCATCTCGAACGACGCGCCGCCCGGGCCGATGATCATCGCCGCGCGCACGTGCACGAGCTGTGCGACCTGCCGCGCGAGGATCTGCGCGACCTCCTCGCGGCTGCGCAGGTGCTCGGAGGAGACGTCGGCGGACAAGCCACCGAGATAGACGACGCGCTCGACGCCCGCGCGCGCAGCGGCCGCGCCGAACGTCTCGGCGGCACGCCGGTCGCGCTCGGCGAAGTCGTGGTCGCCGCCCATCGAGTGGATCAGGTAGTAGGCGACCTCGACCCCGTCGAGCGCTGCGTCGAGACCCTCCCCGCTGACCACGTCGCCACGGAGCGCATAAGGCCGCACCGCCGCGGGCGCCCGCTCCGGCGCGCGCACGAGGCAGCGCAGTCCGTCGCGGGCGAGCAGCGGCAGCAGGTGGCCGCCGACATAGCCGGTGGCGCCGGTGAGCAGCACGTTGGGTATGAGGCACATACGTTCCCGATCCGGCGCACGCTTGCACACGCGTGCCACTGGCGGGTAGACTAGTTGCGCGAACAACTACTTCAGGAGGACGCGGTGCAGCTCGACGGCATTCACCACATCACGTGCATCACCGGCGACGCGCCGCGCAACGTCGACTTCTACGTGCGCGTGCTCGGTCTGCGCATGGCCAAGAAGACCGTCAACCAGGACGACCCGACCGTCTACCACCTCTTCTACGCCGACGACAGAGGCTCGCCCGGCGCCGACCTGACCTTCTTCGAGTACCCGAACGCGCGCCCCGGCCGCGACGGCGCCGGCATGATCCATCGCATCGCGTTCCGCGTCGCCGACGCGGCCGCGCTCGACTTCTGGGCCGCTCGCCTGGAGGGCGAGGGGCTGACGGTCTCGCGCGAGCGCGACTCGCTGCGCTTCGCCGACCACGAGGGACTCGGACTCGAGCTGCTGATCGACGACTCGGGCGACGAGCCGCTCGTCGCCGCCGCCCCCGACATCCCCGCGCAGCATGCGCTGCGCGGCTTCGCCGGCGTGCGGGCCTACAGCGCCGATCCGGCGGCGAGCACGGCGCTGCTGCGCGACACGCTGGGGTTCGAGCCGCTGGATGACGACTCAGGGCACGAGTGGCTTTCGCGCGGGCCCCGCCGCGGCGGCTTCTACGGCTACGACCCGGCGCCGCAGGAGCGCGGGATCGGCGGCGCCGGGACCGTGCACCACATCGCGTGGACCTCCGAGGACGAGGACATCGAGGCGTGGGACGAGCGCTACCGCGCGGCCGGCCGCCACACGTCGGGCCTGGTCGACCGCTTCTACTTCAGAAGCGTCTACTCGCGGGAGCCGAGCGGCGTGCTGTTCGAGATCGCGACGCGTGGGCCGGGGTTTGCGGCTGACGAGCCTGCTGAGGAGATCGGGCGGCGGTTGTCGCTGCCGCCGAAGCTGGAGCATTTGCGCGAGCAGATCGAGGCGTCGCTCACTCCCATTCCCGCAGACCCTCGGGCGGCGCGGGTCTCGTAGCCCGGGCGCTGCTGCGGGCGGGTCCTGTCGCCTCCGGGCGCGCGCACACCGGCCTCCGGCCGGCGCACGTGCGTCCTCAGCGCCACCCGCCCGATCGTCGGCCCGGTGCACGGTCTCGCTAAGGTCCGCGGCCGTGTCGGGACCGATGGATCGTCGTGAGCTGCTGCGCCGTGCTGGGCTGAGTGCTGCCGGACTTGGCGCGGTCGCTGCTGGCGGCTGCGGCGACTCCGGTGAGCCCGCGGCGACTACGGCGGCGCGCACTGCCGCTTCGGCGCCTTCCGCCGCGCAGGCGCGTGCCGAGACCTCTGCGGCGATCCGCGCGGCGCGGGTCAGAAAGGTCAGGCGCGGCGAGGCGCCGAACCTGCTGCTCGTCATCATCGACTCGATCCGTGCGGACCATCTGGGCTCGTACGGGCGGCGGAATGCGCACACGCCGAACCTTGACGCGCTTGCGCGCGAGTCGCTGCGCTTCACGCATGTGTATCCGGAGGCTTTCCCTACTGGTCCGGCTCGGGCGACGATCTATGGAGGCCGGCGACTGTTCCCGTTCGCCGACTGGAGAGGGCCGCCTCCGGACATGCCGGGAACGCCTGGCTGGCAGGACATCCCGGTCCAGAACCTCGTCACCACGCTCCGCGCCGCCGGCTGGCACACTGCTCTCGCGGTCGACACGCCGTGGGTGCTCGTGCCCTCCCAGAAGCCGTTTCAGCAGGCGCTGCACCGCTACATCCCGATCCCCGGCCAGACCGGCACGGTCACGCACCCGGCGAGCCTGATCTCCGATGCGCAGCTGGCGCGCCACGTGCCGCCGCGGATCCTCGATTCGAGCTCGGGACAGAAGATGCGCCAGTACCTCGCCAACCAAGTCGGGCGCAAATCGGAGGCCGACTATCTGCCGGCGAAGGTCTTCACCGCGGGGATGAGACTGCTGGAGGAGGCGAACAGACAGAAGAAGCCGTTCGCGCTGATGCTCGACTGCTTCGACCCGCACGAGCCGTGGGACCCGCCTGCCAGATACATCAAGCTGCACGGCGGCTCGCTCGACCGCGCCTGGGATCCGGGCACCGTCCTCAACGGCACGACGAAGACGAACGGCCTCGGCCCCGACGACGTCGCGCAGATGAAGGCGCTCTACCGCGCCGAGCTGTCGATGAGCGACCACTGGTTCGGCAACTTCATGCAGCGCCTCCATGAGCTGCGGCTGGAGCGCGAGACGCTCGTGCTGTTCCTCTCCGACCACGGCTTCCTGCTCGGCGAGCGCGGCTACGTCGCGAAGATGGCGACCCAATGCCACCCGGAGCTGATCCACGTGCCGCTGATGATCCGCCCGCCCGACAGCCGCGGGGCCGGCAGGACGACCGACTACTTCACGCAGACGCAGGACGTCGCGACCACCCTGCTGCATGCCGGGACGGTCCGCAGACCCGACTTCATGGACGGCCAGGACCTGCTGCCGCTGCTCGACGGCCCGCGCGGCAAGCGCAAGCTGAAGCGACGGGAGTACGTGACCGGCTCCTACAGCTCGATCGTGTTCGCGCGCGACAGACGCTGGTCCTACATGGGCGACAACCAGAACGCCGACCCGCAGCTGTTCGACCACCGGCGCGACCCGCGCGAGGTGAACGACCTCGCCGCCACGCGACCCGAGCGCGCCCGCCGCATGTACGAGCGCATGATCGTCAGAGACAACGGCGGCAGAGCGCTGCCGCAGTTCTCCTAGCCAGCATGTATCACGCGTGATACCGTCGGTCGCATGAGCGACGTGACGATTCGCGACCTCCGCCACCGCGGGGGCGAGGTGGTCGACCGTGCCGCGCGCGGCGAGCAGATCACGATCACGCGCGGCGGCAAGGCGGTCGCCGAGCTGCGGGCGACCGCGCCGCCGACGGTGAGCGCCGCCACGCTGCTCGCCCGCTGGCGCAACCTCCCGCATGTCGATCCGGCGGCGCTGCGCGCCGACCTCGACGCGCTGCTGGACGCCGAGCTGTGAGCCACCCGCGCGGCATCCTTGACACCTCGACGGTGATCCTGCTGCCGCAGATTCAGAATCCCGGCGCTCTGCCCGACGAGCCGCTGATCACAACCGTCACGCTCGCGGAGCTGTCGGTCGGACCGCTCGTGGCAACAGACGACGCCGAGCGGGCCGCGCGACAGGCGCAGCTGCAGCAGGCCGAGGCGGACTTCACGCCGCTGCCGTTCGACGCAGCCGCGGCACGAGCGTTCGGGCGCGTCGCGGCGTCGTTGCGCCGCAGCGGTCGCAAGCCGGCCGCGCGCTCGTACGACGCGATGATCGCGGCGACCGCGCTCGCACACGAGCTACCGGTCTATACCGCCAATCCCGCCGACTTCGATGGCATCGACGGGGTCGAGGTCGTCGGCGTCGAGCCCGGGTGACAGGCGGTCAGCCGGATCGTGCGTCGCGGCGCACGATCCGCACGAGCTGCGCCGACTCGTGGCCGCCGCGGATCGTCTGCTCGGACACCTCACCGATCCCGCGGACGTAGTACTTCGCGTCGATCACGCCCGGCTCCAGCGGCGTCCACTCGCGCGTGCGCAGCGCGTGGTCGAACGTGCCGAACGGCACGGCGACGTGCGCGTCCAGGGTCACGACCTGGAAGTGGTCCTCGGCGTGGCCGCGCAGGAACTCCTGGCGGTGCCGCTCGCCCACGCGCGGACGGGCCGGCATGAAGATGCCCGCACGGGCGCCGTCGACGCCCGTGTGCCAGGTGCCCTCAGTGGTGATCACGCGCCCGGAAGGCGCCAGCTCGGCCGTGTCCTCGCCGAAGTACCAGACGGTGCCGCCCGCGTCCTGCGCGAAGTAGTCGGCGGTGCGCTCGGCGAGCCGACCGCGCAGGAACAGGCGGTCGTGGACGACGCGGCAGCGCACCCCGCCGACGAGCTTCGTGCGATGCGTGACGACGACCACGTCGCGCGCCGGCTTACCGTCCTTCATGCCGCGGTAGACGTACGTCGTGCCGGGCCGCAGCGGATACCACGCGTTGTCGACATGCGCACTGAAGGTGCGCCCGGCGGCGGGTGGCGCGCACAGCGCGCCGATCGTGAGCGTGGCGAGCAGGCAACAGCGCGCACGGCGCATGTGTGCCGTGTACCCGCGAGCGAGGCCGTTCAGGCCCGCAGCGTCTTCTGCAGTTGGCGCTCGACGGCGGCCGACATCGTCTGCTGGAAGGCGGCGCGGACAGCCTCGCTGGCGAGCGGACGCAGGCGCGCGAGCGCGTCGCTGAGCAGCGCCCACTCCTGCGGCGTGCGCTTGGAGGGATCGAGCTCGCCGCCCGCGACGTCCTCCATGAACAGCCGCACGAACTGGTCGGCGATCGCGCGCGTGTGGCGTTGGATCTGCTCCGCGACCGCGAGCGCGTGCATCGGCGGCACGCCCATCTCCGCCAGCTCCTCCCCCGCGCGCAGCAGCGTCGGGCTCGGCACCTCGTAGCGGCCGTCGCCCAGCGGTCTGATCAGCTCGAGCTTCTCGGCGCGTCTGATCGCGCGCTCGTCGGTGCTTCTGAGCCGCGTCGTGAGGTCCTCGAGCGTCGTGACCTCGGGCTCCTCGTCCGCGAATGCGCTCAGCACCTGCCGACCGAACGCGAGCACCTCCTCGCTCGCGCCGTTGGACGCGCTGATCAGCCGCTCGATCGCCTTGAGATTGAAGCCCTCGGCCTGCAGATCCTGGATCAGCCGCAGCCGCGCGACGTGCTCGGGCCCGTAGTAGCCCGTGCGTGCGCGCACCTCGGGCGGCGGCAGCAGTCCGCGCGACTGGTGCGCGCGGATGTTGCGAACCGTCATACCGGTATCGCGCGCCAGCTCGTCGATCGTCAGCTCGCCGGCGCGCCGCTCGCTCATGCGCAACATCCTAGGGAGCTATCGGCACGAGCTTCGAGGCTCATACGCTGACATGACAGGGTTGAATGTGTCATGAGTTGATGTAGCATACCGCCATGCACTCTTTTTTGACGCTCGCGGCCGCGAGCGCCCCGCCCGCCGGCGGCGCTGCGCTCGGCCAGGTCGCTGGAGCGACGATCGGCGTCAGCGTCTTGACGGCCATCCTCATGGCGGTCGGCTTGCGCTACCGCGCCGGCCGCATGGCGCCGCTCGAGCGGCTCGCCGCGGCGCTCGGCCGCCACACCGGATTGCCCGGCTGGGCCGCGCTGCCGAGCGCGATCGCCGGCATCTCGCTGCTCACCGCCGCCTTCGGCATGTACTGGGACATCTCGCTGCACATCGACAAGGGTCGCGACGCGGGACCACTCGCGAACCCGGCGCACTACTTCATCCTGCTCGGCCTGTACGGGATCCTCGCGGCCGGCTGGTTCGCGATCGTGCTGCCGCGCGAGCGGGACCCGCGCTCGCCCGCCGCGCTGCCGATCGCACCGAACTGGCATGTCCCCGTCGCGGGCGTGCTGCTGACCGCCTGCGCGTCGTTCTCGATGGTCGGCTTCCCGCTCGACGACATCTCGCATCGCCTCTTCGGGCAGGACGTCACGCTGTGGGGCCCGACCCACCTGATGCTGCTCGGCGGCGCCGCGATGACGCTCGTCGGGATCCTCGTGCTCGTCACGGAGGGCTGGCAGGCGGCCGCGCCCCGCACCGGAGCACGCGCGCGCCGCACCGCAGAGCGCCTGCGCCACAGCCGCGCGATCGGCGCGTGCGGCGGCCTGCTGATCGGGCTCTCGATCTTCCAGGGCGAGTACGACTTCGGCGTCCCGCAGTTCTCGCTCCTGTTTCATCCGCTGCTGATCGCCGTCGCCGCGTCGCTTGCGCTCGTCGTCGCGCGCACGCTGATCGGGCGCGGCGGCGCGCTCGTGGTCGTCGCGTTCTACCTGGCGATCCGCGGCGGGCTGTCGCTGCTCGTCGGTCCCGTGCTCGGCGAGACGGTCCCCCACTTCCCGCTGTACGTCGCCGAGGCCGTGCTCGTGGAGGTGGCCGCGCTGATCGTGCGGCCGGGCCGCTTCTCATTCGGTGCGCTCGCGGGCGCGCTGATCGGCACGCTCGGGGTGCTCGTCGAGTACGCCTGGAGCCACGTCTGGATGCCGCTGCCGTGGGCGGCGCACGACCTGCCCGAGGCGATCGCGCTCGCACTGCCGGTCGCCGTCGCGGGCGGCCTGCTCGGCGTCTTCGTCGCCGGCGGCCTGCGGCTCGACGCGCGCCTCGTCGGACGCCCGCGCGCGTGGGCGCTGGCCGCCGGCAGCCTCCTCACCGTTGCGGCCGCCGTCGCGTTCCTGCTGCCGACGAGCGCGCCGACTGGGACGCACGCGCAGATCGCGCTGCGCACGGTGCACGCCGGCGGCGGTCCCGGCGATGCCGCGCGCACGGTCGCGGCGACGATCCGCTTCGACCCGCCGAGCGCGGTCGCCGACGCCGAGTGGCTGACGGTGACCGCCTGGCAGGGCGGCGGCAGACTCGTCGTCGACCGCTTGCGCGCGCTCGGCGACGGCGCCTACGCGACGACGCGGCCGATTCCCGTCGGCGGCTCGTGGAAGGCGATGATTCGCATGAACCGAGGGCGCGACCTCGCCGCGATCCCGCTCGCACTGCCAGCCGACGCGGCGATCCCGGTGCCTGCCGTCCCCGCGCTCGCCTCGGCGACGCGCGCGTTCCAGCCCGACCGGCACGTCCTCCAGCGCGAGCGCAGGCAGGATGTGCCGACGTGGCTGTGGGGGCTCGCCGGACTGGTCGTGCTCAGCATCACGTCGGCGCTGCTGCTCGTCCTGGGATGGGGACTGGTGCGGCTCGCGCGGCGGGGAAGCGCTCACGCCGAGCCGGACCCGCAGCCGGCTGCGATCGCACCAGCGATCGAGCAGCCGGCGCCCGACGCCCCCGCGCTGGCCCTGCGGGGCTGACGCGGGGCCCGGAGCGGCGGCGCGCGGCTCGTGAGCCGCGCGCCGCGCCCGGGATGGGACCGGCCTTAGGAGTCCGAGTCCTGCTGCGCCGGCGCGTGCACGATCAGCTTCTTGATCGTGAGCGTCGGCGTGAAGCCCGTCTGATCGCACTTCTTGGCGAGCTTGGTGACCTTGCCGATCACCTTCACGCGGTCGCCTCTGGCGAGGTCGCCGAGATCGACTCTGCCGTCGCCGTTCTGGTCGTCGAGGCCGAGCACGACGCGCGCGTGGTCGAGCGTGTACGTCTTCGTCGTGCCCTTGTCGCCCTTGGCGGCGTGGTTGCCCTTCGTGACGTCGACCGTCACGTCGCCGCTGTAGGTCGGGTTCGAGCCGCCTCTGACAGCCGCGGCCGCGTCGACGACGAGCGTCTGGTCGGCCAGCGTGCCCGCGGCGACGTAGGCCACCTTGTGCGGGGTGCACTTGTGCGATCTCGCCGGCGCGGACGGGTGGTCGTCTCTTCCATGCGCCCATGCTGGGCTGGTCGTGAGCGCCGCGGCACACGCCACGAGCGCGATCTTGCGAGCGATCATCGGCCTCTCCTTGGTCGGGGGGATCGCGAGCGCCTATGCGCCCTTTTGCTTCGCTAACCCTGGGAACGCAGCGTCGATGCGCAGGTTGGCGACGTCCAGACCTGCTGGACGCCGTGCAAGGCGCGTTGCCGGCGCCTGGGCGGCTGTTCACCGTTACATTGGCGCATGTCACGTTTCCTGCGTGACCAAAGTCCTGCTCTGACAAGGAATCCGTCGCCATGGCATCCACCGTTGAACTGCCCGAGGCCTCCGGCGAGACGACGTTCTCGCTCGAGCTCACCCAAGACCAGAAGGACGTGCGCGACTGGGTGCACGGCTTCGCGAGAGACGTTGTGCGTCCCGCCGCCTCGGAGTGGGACGAGCGCGAGGAGACGCCCTGGCCGATCATCCAGGAGGCCGCCAGAATCGGCCTCTACGGCTATGAGGGCCTCGCGCAGTTCTTCGCCGACCCGACCGGCCTCGGCCTGCCGATCGTCAACGAGGAGCTGTTCTGGGGCGACGCGGGCATCGGCATGGCGATCATGGGCTCCGGCCTCGCGGCCGCCGGCATCTTCGCCAACGGCACCGGCGAGCAGATTGGCGAGTGGATCCCGCAGTGCTTCGGCACCGCCGAGGACCCGAAGATCGCCGCCTTCTGCGTCTCCGAGCCGAACGCCGGCTCCGACGTCTCCGCCCTGCGCACGCGCGCGAAGTACGACGAGGCGAAGGACGAGTGGATCCTCAACGGCCAGAAGGCGTGGGCGACGAACGGCGGCATCGCGAACGTCCACGTGATCGTCGCCTCCGTCGACCCGGAGCTCGGCTCGCGTGGGCAGGCGTCGTTCATCATCCCGCCGAACACGCCGGGCCTCGAGATGGGCACGAAGCTGAGAAAGCACGGCCTGCGCGCCTCGCACACGGCCGACGTGTTCCTCGACGACTGCCGCATCCCGGGCTCATGCCTGCTCGGCGGCAGAGAGAAGCTCGACGAACGCCTCGCCCGTGCCCGCGAGGGCAGAAAGTCACGCGGGCAGGCGGCGATGGCGACGTTCGAGGCCTCGCGCCCGACCGTCGGCGCGCAGGCGCTCGGGATCGCGCGCGCGGCCTACGAGTACGCGCTCGACTACGCGAGAGAGCGCGTGCAGTTCGGCAAGCCGATCATCGAGAACCAGGCGATCGCGTTCACGCTCGCCGACATGAAGATGGAGATCGACGCCGCGCGCCTGCTCGTGTGGCGCGCCTCGTGGATGGGCCGCAACCAGAAGCCGTTCAGAAACGCCGAGGGCTCGATGTCGAAGCTGAAGGCCGGCGAGGTCGCCGTGTGGGCGACCGAGAGAGCCATCCAGATCCTCGGCGGCAACGGCTACACGCGCGAGTTCCCGGTCGAGCGGATGCACCGCGACGCGAAGATCTACACGATCTTCGAGGGCACCTCCGAGATCCAGCGCCTCGTCATCTCGCGCGCGATCTCGGGCATGCAGATCAGATAGCGGCGGCTGAGGCGGCGGGCCCCCGAGCGGGCGCGCTGGCCGGGGCGTTCGGCATCAGCTCTGATGCGTTATCGTGCTTTTCAGTGATAACGCATCAGATGCGATGCGCAAAAGCATGCGTCATCGTGCTAGTGTAGGCATCAGATTCGATGCGTTTAGGTCGATATCGGCTCTAACGCCCCAGAACTGATGCGCATTGAGCAGCTGACATCCGACGATGCCGTCCTCCGCGAGTTGGGTCGCCGGCTCGAGCGCCACCGCGTCGCGCGCGACCGCACGCAGGCCGAGCTGGCCGACGAGGCGGGGATTGGGCGCGCCACGCTCCAGCGGATCGAGCGCGGCGAGTCGGTGCAGCTCACCTCGCTCGTCAAGCTGCTGCGGGCGCTCGACCTGCTCGACGGGCTCGAGGCGGCCGTGCCGCCCGCGATTGCGCTTCCCATCGCCCAGCTCGAACGCGAGCAGCGGGCGCCGCGCCGACGCGCCCGCGGGCGCCGCGGCGCACCGCCGACGACGCCCGCAGCCGAGCCGTGGAGCTGGGGCGAGGAGCCCGGGACCGGAAGATGACGGTCGCCGCCGTGACACTGTGGGGGCGACGGATCGCCGCTGTCTCGATCGATGCGGGAGCCGGCGTCGCGACGTTCCAGTACGACCCCGCGTTCGCGCGCAGCGGCATCCAGGTCGCCCCCGTCCACATGCCCCTGCGCGAACGGCCGTACCGCTTCCCGGGCCTGCCGCTCGACGCCTTCGCGGGCCTGCCGGGCCTGCTCGCCGACGCGCTGCCCGACCGCTGGGGCACCGCGCTCGTCGACGCCTGGCTCGCCGCGCAAGGACGCGCTCCTGAGAGCTTCGACGTCGTCGAACGGCTCTGCTACGTCGGCACGCGCGGCATGGGCGCGCTCGAGTTCGAGCCGGCGCGGGAGCCGAGCCCCGGCAGCGGCGCCGACCTGCGGCTCGACTCGCTCGTGCGGCTCGCGAGCGAGGTGCTCGCCGACCGCGCCGCCTTCGTGGCGGAGCTGGCGGACGACCCCGAGGAGGAGGCGATGAAAGCGATCTTCGCCGTCGGAACCTCCGCGGGCGGCGCCCGACCGAAGGCGCTGATCGCCTACGACGAGGCGACCGGCCGCGTCCGCTCCGGCCAACTCGCCACGGAGCCTGGCTTCCGGCAGTGGCTGCTGAAGTTCGACGGCGTCGCGCGCGCAGGCGACCACGGGCTCGCCGACCCCGAGGGCTGGGGCGCGGTCGAGTACGCCTACTGGCGGATGGCCCGCGCCGCCGGCGTCGCGATGAGCGAGTCGCGCCTGCTGGAGGAGAACGGGCGCCGGCATTTCATGACGCGCCGCTTCGACCGGCCTGACGAGGGCGGCAAGCTGCATGCGCAGACGCTCGGCGCGCTGGAGCACGTCAGCTACAACGAGCCGGGCACCTACAGCTACGAGCAGGCGCTGATGCTGATGCGGCGGCTGGGCCTCCCTACGCCCGCGCTCGAGCAGCTGTACCGGCGCATGGTCTTCAACGTCGTGGCACGCAACCAGGACGACCACGTCAAGAACGTCGCCTTCCTGATGGACCGCAGCGGCGCCTGGTCGCTCGCGCCGGCCTACGACGTGACGTGGGCGTGGAAGCCTGGCAACCGCTGGCTCGAGGCGCATCAGATGTCGATCAATGGCAAGCGCGACGGCTTCCACGTCGCGGACCTGCGCGCCGTCGCACGCCTCGCCGGCCTCAAGCGCGGCCGCGACGAGGCGATCCTCGCGGAGGTTATCGACGCCGTGCGCGCGTGGCCCGCGATCGCGGACGAGGTGCGCGTCCCGGAGCAGCTGGCCGAGCAGATCGCGCGCTCGCACCGTCTGACGCTGCCGGTCGGTTGACGCGGCCGCGCCGCGGACGCCCCCTCCGCTAGCCCTGTGGCGCCGGGTCGTGCGGCCCGGCGAGGGGCGTGCAGGTCGCGGCGGTCGTCGTCGTGGTCGAGTCCTCGCCGGGGGCCGGCGTGCTCGGCGCCTGGTCGCTCAGGAACGTCGTCGCGTCGTCGGCGGCGAGCGCGTCGCCGTCGGGTGAGAGACCGCTGAGCGCCATGCTGCCGTCCGGCTGCGGGACCGCGGTCACCGCGACACGCTCGGCCGGCAGCAGCTTGGTCAGGTCGACAGTTGCCGGCGCGTTCAGCGCGACCGTCAGCGGCGGCTGCACATCGGGGTCGAGCGCGAGCACGAGCGTGCGCGCCTGCACGTCGGTCGACTGCACGAGCCCCGACAGCTCCAGTGGCGGCGCCGGAGCGGCCGGATCGGCGGGCGGCGCATCGCGGCGCACCTGCTCGACGAGCGCGGCGGGCTGGCCGTCGTGCGCGGCGAGCGGCTGCAGGCGCACGCGCAGCTGGGCGCCGACCGCTGGCACGGTCGGCGGCGGAGGCGCTGGTGCGGGTGTGGTGGCCGCCGGGTCGACCGGTGCGGCCGGCGCCGGCGCAGGCGCCGAGCTCGGCACCGTCACGAACAGCAGCGCGCCGCGCGCGCCGAGCGCGTAGCGCCCGCTCGCCGCGTCGGCCCACACGACCGTCCCCGTGACGCGCAAGGCGTTCGCGCCCGCGACGCGGCGCACCCGGTCGGCCGACCACGTGCCGTTCGCAAGCTGGCGCGCGCGCAGGTGGAGATCGTCGCCGGGCGCTACGCCGCAGCCGTTCGCGTGCACGTGCAGCAGTCTGCCGTCGCGCGCAGCCAGTACGAAGCCCTCGCCGTCGGCGGCGACCGTCGCGACAACGCCCGCCAATGCGAGCGAGCCCGGCGGGGGCACGTCGGGCGCAGCGGGCTGGTCGTCTCTCGGCGCGGCGTCGACCGGCGGCACGCTTGCCGGCGTCTGCTCGGCGGGCACCTCCGCGGCCGGTTCCTCCGTCCCGGTGCCGGCGTCCGCGAACGTCTGCACTTCGTCGGGCGCATCGCCGCCATCGTCGGCGGGAGCACGGTCGTCGCTCGCGGCGGGCGCCGGCGCAGCCGCCGGCGGAGTGGTCACGACGATCAGTGCGCGCTGCTGTGCCACCGCAGTGCCGCCGACGGCGCTTGGTCCGATCGTCGCGCCGATCGCGATCCCGAGCACGAGCACGACCACCGCCGTGATCGCCGCCGAGCGCACCACCGGCTGCGGGAAGCCGCCGCCCGCACCGACTGCCGCGAGCGGCACCTGCGCAGGCGGCACGGCCAGCAGCGGCAACGCCGCCAGTCGCAGCTCATCCGGCGCCAACCGCAGCCCACACGAGAGGCAGAAGCGCTGATCGTCCGCGAGGGCGGCCGCGCAGGCAGGGCAGCACGACTCGTCGCCGGCGGCGGCGGTCGGCGCGTCGGCGACGAGCACGCTCACGGCCCGGCGACCTGCCCGCTCGCCGGCTGGCGGTCGATCAGCGACTCGCCGCATTGCCAGCAGAAGACCGCACCGCGCGCGTGCAGCGCGCCGCAAGCCGGGCAGGAGCCGGCCGCAGCCGCCTCCTCCAGCCGCAGCAGCCGCTCGGCCTCCGCCAGCTCGGCGTCGACCTCCTGCAATCTCGCCGCCGTGCGCACGAGCACGTCGAGGCGGAAGTGGTCGCGCCGCGCCATCTCGTAGGCGAGTCCGCCGAGGTCCCATTGCAGCTGCGCGAAGCGCTCGGCGAGCGCGTCGCGCCTGGCCGTCAGCTCGGCGGCCGGTCCGTCCGGCGCCGGCGCCATCGCGACAGTCGGCTGGCTCGCGGCCGGGTCCCCGCCGCGCGGGAAGAGTCTCCGCAGCGCGCTCATCCGATCGTCTCCGCGTCGGAGCCGCCACCGGGCGCCTTGTTGTCGGCGGCCGGCGGTCTACCGGGCAGCGCGACCGTGTCCGGCAATCTGGCCGATTTTCTCTGGTAGTCCTCGCCCGAGGCGCTGTTCAGGTCCTGGACCGCTCTGGCGCCGGCCGCCTGCTCGGCTGCGCTGACCTTGCCGCCGCCGCCTCTGGAGTGATGCTTGGCCTTGCCGCCTCTGCCGGAGCCCGATGTGTCGGAGGTCTCCGCCGGCGTCGCCGCCGCGGGCGCCGCCCCCGAGACGGTGATCACCTGCGGCGCCGCCGGCGCCGCCGCCGTCTGCGTCCCGCTCTTGCCGATCAGCACGCCGACGACGAGCACAAGCGCGAGCGCCGCGAGGCCGCCGAGCGCGATCACCGGCGTCCAGTCGCGCGTCGGCAGGGGGTGGGGCGCGGCAGGTGCAACGGCTGCCGCCGTCGAGGGCTCGGGTGCCGGCGCATGCACGGCCGTCACAGCCGGCGCGATCAGCTCGCGGTAGGCGACGCGCGGGTCGCCCTGCGGCTGCCCGCAGTGCAGGCAGTAGCGCTGGTCCTCAGCCAGCGCCGCGCCGCAGCTCGCGCACGTGACGGGAGCCGCCGTGGTCGTGTGGTCCATCGTGACCTCCATCACTCGAACACCGTCGGCGGGGCGACGACCGTCATGCGCGCACCGCGCGGGTCGCCGATGAAGAAGACGTGGAAGCTCGCGGACTTCCCGGGCGCAAGCCGATTCACGATCGCGCGGCCAGCCGCGACGATGCGCTCGCCTCTGCGTGCGACGCACGAGACGACGAGCCGTCTCTGCTCGACGTCGGAGCGGTTCGTCACTCTGCCGACCGCCTCGATGCCGGTGACGCGGTCCTCCACCAGTCTCGGCTGCGTCAGCTCCAGCTTGGGGAGCTCGCGCGGCGCGCTCCCGCGCTCGGCGCCGATCGTCGCCTCCACCCGCTTGGGCGCACCGGACGCGGTGACCTGGTCGTTCACCCACTCCAGCTCGCCGTTGGCAGGGACGCCGGTCGCCTCGACGAGCGAGGGGTCGAGCCCCGGCAGGTCGTTTCTGTAGACGCTCCTGCCGCCTGCGCCTTGCACATCGATCGCGACCGGCACGCGTCCGACCGCCTGCGCGGCGCGGTTGCGCAGCACGACCACGACGGCCGTGCCGTTCTCGTCCTGGAGCACGCTCGTGGCGACCGCGTGCACGTCCGCGTTCTGCTTGCGCACGACGAGTCCTCGCTCCCCCGCGAGCTGCTGCGCACCCTCCTTCTCCAGGCGCGCGCTCTTGGCCTGCGAGGACTCGCAGCCGGACAGCAGCGGTGCAAGTCCGACGGCCGCGAGCAGCAGCGGCGCCGTGCCGAGCAGCAGTCGGAGGCTCACCCGAACGACCCCGCGACGTATTCGCGCGTGCGCTTCGCTCTCGGTGCACCGAAGACCTGCCCCGCCGCCCCGTACTCGACCAGCTCGCCGAGGTACATGAAGGCGACGTGGTCGGCGACGCGGAACGCCTGCTGGAGGTTGTGGGTGACGATCACGACCGCCACCTCCTCGCGCAGTCTCACGATCAGCTTCTCGATCGTCTCGGTCGACTTCGGGTCGAGCGCCGAGCAGGGCTCGTCGAGCAGCAGCACCTCGGGCCCGACCGCGAGCGACCGCGCGATGCAAAGCCGCTGCTGCTGGCCGCCGGAGAGGCGCAGCGCCGGGTGGTCCAAATCCGAGGCGACCTCGTCGAGGAGGCCGGCGCGCTGGAGCGCATCCACCACCGCCGGCCGCAGCTCGCTCTTCGAACGGCGCTTGCCGCCGCCCTCGCGCAGCCCGTAGGCGACGTTGTCGAAGATCGACATCGGGAACGGGTTCGGCTGCTGGAAGACCATGCTCACGCGGCGTCGCAGCTGCGTGACCTCGAGCAGATCCACGTCCTCCTCGTCGAGCGTGATGCGGCCGTCGCGCCTGGCGGTCGGTGTGAGCTCCGTGAGGCGGTTGAGTGAGCGCAGCAGCGTCGTCTTCCCGCAGCCGGAGGGTCCGATCAGCGCAAGCACCTCGCCCTGGCGCACCGGCAGCGAGACGCTGTTGACGGCGACCTTCTGGTCGTAGCGGATCGTCAGCCGCTCGATCCGCATGCGCTCGCGCGGCGCGACCGCCGGTGCCGGGCGACGCGCGACGGCCCGCGCCTGCCCGGTGGCGGCGCCGTTGCCATTGCCATTCCCGTTCAGCGGCGGACCCACCACCCGCGGCTGCTCCTCCACGACGATGCGCCGCACGGGCGGCGGCGGCTCGCTCAGCGACCCCATGCGACTCTCCGTTCTCTGCCGCCGATCGCCCCGACGGCGAAGTTCAGCAGGATGACGATCACCAGCAGGACGAAGGCGGCCGCGTACGCCTTGTCGGCCGCGTTGCCCTCGCCGGCAGGCGAGTTGTTGTAGACGTACGTCGTAAGCGTCGAGCCGGTGCCGCTGAGCACGTTGTAGAGCGCCGGTCCGCCGCCGTGCTGCATCTGCAGCGAAGCGCCGAGCAGGATCACGACGATCGCCGTGTCGCCGGCGATCCGTCCCATCCCGAGCGTCGCGCCGGTCGCGATCCCGCCGCGCGCGCCGGGCAGCAGCACGCGCCGGATCGTGCGCGCCTTCGAGGCGCCGAGCGCGTAGGAGGCCTCGCGCACGTGCGCGGGGATTGCGTTCAGCGCCTCGCGCGTGGCGCCGACGACCAGCGGCAGCGCCAGCAGCGCCATCATCGCGCCCGCCGTCAGGAACGATCGGCCGAAGACCGAGCCGCCCTGCGCCGTGAACGACAGGAAGCCGAAGATCCGCTCCTGAAAGATGATCAGGCCGAAGATCGCGAGCACGATGCTCGGCGTGCCGGCGACGATCTCGATGCCCGACTCGACCGCGCGCGCGAGCCACGCCGGACGGCCGTACTCGACGAGCCATACGGACGTCGCGACGCCGACCGGCAGCGCGAACGCGATCCCGAGGACCGTCAGCATCACGGTCCCGATCAGCGGATCGAGGAAGCCGCCCGTTCTGCTCTGGTCGAGGTCCGGCAACGGGTGCTCGACGAGCAGCGCGGGGCGCAGGAACTGCAGCCCCTTGAACAGCATGAACAGCAGGATTGCCGCGCAGATCGCGCACAGGGCGATGCCGGCGGCCCAGCAGGCGGCAAGCCCGATGCGGTCGAGCCGGCTCCAGGAAGCGGTCGACTCGACCGCGCCTGTGCGCGCCCGGGTCGGTCGCGCCGCGGGTGTGCCCAGCGCGCTCATCGCGCCGCCAGCCCGTAGCGCTTGAGCGGCCGCTTCGCGGCCCAGCCGCCGAGCGACAGGAACAGGCTCGAGACCAGCAGCACCGCCGCGAACGCATAGATCGTCTGGCCGAACGGGACGACCGAGAGGCCCTCCGCGTTGTCGACGATCGTCGCCGCCAGCGGCCGCGCCGGCTCGAAGAAGAAGAGGATGCCGTCGAGCGGGTTCGGCGCAAAGCCGACCGAGCCCGAGACCATCGCGAGCATGATCGCCTCGCCCAGTGCGCGCGCCGTCGCGAGCACCGCAGCGGCGACGATCGCGGGGCGAGCCGCACGCACCGAGATCGTCCACATCGCGCGCCAGCGGTTGACGCCGAGCGCTGCGGCGCCCTCCGTCCACCCGCGCGGCACCGCGCGCAGCGCGTCGACGACGATCGCGATCATGATCGGGGTGACCATCACGGTCAGCACCGCCGCGCCAACGAGCATGCTCGTGCCGTCGAGTTGCACGACGTATGCGACCGATCGCTTCATCCCCGCGGAGATGACGTGGTTGCCGACGAGCGGCACCAGCACGAGGATCCCGATCAGGCCGTAGACGACCGACGGCACCGCCGCCAGCAAGCGTACGGCCGGCTCCAGCACGCGCCGCATCGACTCCGGCGCGAACTCGACGATGAAGACGGCGCACAGCAGCGCGAAGACGAGCCCGCAGATCACCGCCACCCCGCTCAGCAGCGCGGTCGCGTACAGCATCGGCCACGCGTGCAGCGTGTAGACGTAGTCGTGCGGGTTGGCCGGCGAGTCGAAGATCGCCGCCAGCTGGCGGTCGACGTTGCCGCCGCCGCCGAACCACGCGAGCCCGTTGTGCGAGAACGACGGCCACGCCTTCGCGAACACGAAGACCACCATCGCGGCGATCAGCGCGAGCACCGTGCAGGCCAGCGCGCCGAGCAGCCGCTCGACGCGCCGGTCCGTCCACGCGATGCCCGTGAGGGGCAGTCGTCGCATGTGGCTGCTTCCGGTCCGCTCGCCGCTACGCCAGCGGGACCCAGTCGGTCGCGACGATCTGCTGCGCCGTCGCGTTCTTCTGCACCCAGCGGATCCACTTCCTCGTGGCGCCCGTCGGGGCGCCGCGGGTGACCATGAAGAAGTTGCGCACGCCGCCGTACTGGCCGGACTTCGCGTTGCGCAGCGTGCACGGCACGCCGTTGTAGGCGGCCGTGTGCACGCCTCTCGTGAACGCCAGCGAGACGTAGCCGATTCCGTTCGGGTCGGACTTGACCGTCTGCTGGACGAGGCCGTTCGAGGCCTTCTGCGCCATCGTCGTGGAGAGTCTCGACGTCCCCATGAAGATCTTGTTGAAGGCGTCGTAGGTACCCGACGCGGCGGTGCGGCCGACGAGGTCGATCGTGCCGCCGTGACCGTTCGGGACACCGCTCCAGTCACGCACGGCGCCGGAGAAGATCCCCTGCACCTGCGCGGTCGAGAGGTTGCCGACCGGGTTGGCGTCGTTCGTGATCAGGCAGACGGCGTCGCGCGCGATCTTGTTGAAGACGAGCCCGGGCGGGTCCGTCGGCTTCGGGTCGCGCGAGGAGTTGCCGATCGTCACGCGGTCGTGCGCGACGTCGCTGATGCCGACGTCCGAGCCGCCCTGCAGCAGCTTGAACGCGACGCCTCTGTGCGTCTTGACGTAGGCCTTCGCGAGCTTGGCGGCCAGCGGCGCGACCGACGTCGAACCGCTCATCGTGATCGTCGTCTTGGCCGCGGCCGTGGCCGGCGCGCCGAGCGCGAGCGCGGCGGCCGCGCTCAGCGCGAGGCGGGAAGTGAGACGGGGCACTGTCAAAGCTCCTTTTCGGTTCTTCGTTCGCGGATCAGCGACGGGCGTGCCGTCTGTGGTGACGGTGCTTTCTGTGATGTCTTCTGCTCGCCGGCTTGGCCGGCTTCGGCTTCGCGCACGGCTCCGGGCCGCGCAGGCGGAACGGACCGGCCGTCGCGCCGTTGGCGTCGGAGATCACGACCTGGAGCTTCAGCGGCGCGGTGACCTCGGTCTCGCTGCAGATCGGGTCGAACGTCTCAAACGCCGTCTTGATGTCCTTGCCGGCGTGACCGGCGCCCGTGCAGTTGAAGCCGTCGCCGGGGATAGGGCCCTCGCAGAAGAAGCTGTCGGTTTCGACGATCGCCTGCGTGACGTGGTCGAAGACCTCGGCGCTGACCTCGAAGCCGCCGATCGGCGCGCTCGAGATGACGGTGAAGCTTCTGATGTCGCCGCTGCAGCCGAACGCGACGTCGACTCTGTCGGGCGCGGTCGGATCGGTGCCGCGATCGGCGTGCCCGCTACAGGTCACGGCCGACGGCGCGGGCGTGGCGGCGCGAGCGGGACCGGCGACGAATGCGAGCGCGCCGGCGCTCAGCGCAATCGTCGCGGCAAGCAGCACGCGACCGCGCAGGCGCACGCCGTGGGGGACAGCCTTGACCATCGGACCTCCATGCAGAGAGTTCGTGGGAGATTGCGGTGCGACGCGCGCAGTCTTCGGGAACCCGGAGGTCAGGTTGTGACGTTTCTGTTGCCTTCCTGAGAACGATCTGTGTTCATGGGAAGGTCCGTTCATTTGATCGATTCGTCGCTATCGTCAATCAAACGATGAAGTCCACACAGGACCGCCAGCGCGACGAACGCGAGCGCAAGCTGGCCGAGATCAGAAGACAGCTGGACCAGGGAACGCTCGTCATCCGCAAGATGACGCCCGAGGAGCGCCGCGCGAATCCGCCCCGGCCGCGCACGGAGCGGCCGGACAGACGCCGCCGGCGCGTCTGAGTCGCAGCGTCAGGCGGGCGCAGGCGCCTCGGCCAGCTCGCCCGGCCGCACGTGCGGCACGACGATCAGCGCCAGCAGCACCCCGAGCGCGGCGAATCCTGCGCCGACCGCGAACGCGCTTCGGAAGCCGTCCGTCAGCGATGTCGGGTCGTGCGCACCGGCGATCTTGGAGGTCGCGACCGAGGAGAGGACCGCGAGGCCGAGCGCGCCACCGACCTGCTGTGCGGTGTTGAGCAGCCCGGACGCGAGGCCCGCCTCGTCGTGGCCCACGCCCGAGACCGCCGTGATCGTGAGCGAGACGAACGACAGGCCCAAGCCGACCGCGACGATCACCGACGGCAGCAGCACGTCGCCCGCGAACGAACCGTCCGGCGAGATCCGCGTGAACAGGATCAGCCCCACGGTCGTGAAGACGAGCCCCGCCACGAGCACCGGCTTCGGCCCCACCTTCGTCACGAGCTGCGACGCGCCGCCCGCCGAGAAGATGATCGCGAACGCCAGCGGCAGGTAGGAGAGGCCGGCGTCGAGCGCGGACATCCCGAGCACCTGCTGCAGGTACAGGGAGATGAAGAAGAACATCGAGAAGAGCGAGGCGCCGACGAGCAGCGCGACCGCGTCCGCGCTCGCGACGTTGCGGTTGCGGAAGATCCCGAGCGGCATGATCGGGTAGCGCGTGCGCAGCTCGACCACGACGAACGCGGCGATCAAGGCGACGCTGAGCGCGAGCAGCCCGATCGTCTGCGTCGAGCCCCAGCCCGCGTCGTTTGCATCGACGAGCGCATAGACGAGCACGACCAGCCCGGCCGTCACCGAGACCGCGCCGGCGATGTCCATCGACGTGCGCTCGTGCGTTCTGCTCTCGCGCACGAAGCGCGGGGCCGCGAACGCCGCCGCGAGGCCGATCGGCACGTTGACGAACAGGACCCACTCCCAGCCGGCCCACTCGGTCAGCATGCCGCCCATCAGCACGCCGGCGGCGCCGCCGGCGCCGGCCAGCGCACCCCAGATGCCAAGCGCCTTGTTGCGCTCGGCGCCCTCGGTGAAAGTCGTCGTGACGATCGACAGCGCGGCCGGCGAGACGATCGCGGCGCCGAGGCCCTGGACGCCGCGGGCGGCGATCAGCCAGCCGTCGCTCGTCGCGAAGCCGCCGGCGAGCGAGGCGGCGGAGAAGAGGCCGAGGCCGACGATGAACATGCGTCGGCGCCCGAACAGGTCGGCCGCGCGGCCGCCGAGCATCAAGAATCCACCGAAAGCGAGCGTGTAAGCGTTCACGACCCACTGCAGGCCGCTCTCCGAGAAGCCCAGCGCTCTCTGGATCGAGGGCAGGGCGACGTTCACGATCGACGCGTCGAGCACGACCATGAACTGCGCCACGGCGAGCACCGCGAGCGCGGCCCAGCGCTTTGGATCGAGCGTCGTATCGGCGCCGGCGTGCGGTGCGGCTGCGGTGGCTGACATGCTCGCGACCTGCTTTCGGTGGGGTAGAATGCGGAACCGGAACTCCGGTTCAGGATCGGTACGATACGGAGGAGAGGTTCCGCTTGTCAACCGCAGCGCCCACGATCGTCACCAAGCGTCTCCGAGCCGACGCCGTCCGCAACCGCGCGAAGGTGCTCGATGCCGCCCGCGCGGCCTTCGCCGAGCACGGCGCTGAGGCGCAGATCGAGGACGTCGCCCGCCGGGCGGGCGTCGGCGTCGGAACCGTCTACCGGCACTTCCCCACCAAGCAGGCGCTCGCCGAGGCCCTGATCGAGGAGCGCTTCGACCGCACGATCGCGTTCGTGCGCGAGCTGATCGACGCGGAGCCCGACCCATGGCGCGCCATCGAGCGCTGCTTCGAGTACTGCGCGGCGACCCAGGAGCGCGACCGTGCCTGGGCAGCGGTCCTGTCGCTGATGGCCGGTGGCACGATGGGTCCACGGGAGCACCAGATGCGAGAGCTGCTCGCGCTCGAGGAGCAGCTGATCGCGCGTGCCCGTGAGGCGGGCGTCGTCCGCGAGGACCTCCGAGCCGCCGACATGCCCGCTCTCTTCTGCGCGCTCGCGAGCGTCGTGCAGGCCGGCGGCAAGAACTGGCGGCGCTACCTCGAGCTGCTGCTCGACGGACTGAGACCGCAGTCGTGAGCGGATTCTCATCCACGCATTAAGCGGGACGGCAACACTTCCGCCCAGTGAGCAGCCGCCCGGGGACCTCGACGCTCGTGCGCACACGACCGCGGGCGTGGCTTGCGGCCGCGACCGCGCTGCTGCTCGCCGCCGGAGGGTTGGCGCTGTGGCTGGTGCTGCGTGGCGGCGGCAGCGGCGATGAGCCGCAGCCGACCGCGGCCGACGTGCTGCGCTTCCACTCGCGCCCGCAGCTGGACCCGGACCGCGTGAGAGTCGTCATCCCCGCCCGCGGCCGCACGGCGCCGGGCTACGTCTTCCTCGCCGTCAAGCGCGGTCCCGGCCAGGACGGCCCGCAGATCGTCGACGACCAGGGCCGCGTCGTGTGGTTCCGCCCCACTCCGCCGCACAACGCGGCGACCGGCTTCCGCGTGCAGCGCTACCGCGGGAAGCCGGTGCTGACCTGGTGGCAGGGGCGCACGAGATACGGCCACGGGATGGGCGAGTACGTGATCCTCGACCGCCATTACAGAACTGTCGCCGTGGTGAGAGCCGGCCACGGCTACATGGGCGATCACCACGAGCTGCAGCTGACGCCGCGGGGTACCGCGTACCTGTCGATCTACGCGCCCCGCAAGGCCGATCTGTCGCCGGTCGGCGGCCCACGCGACGGCACGATCTTCGAGTCGATCGTGCAGGAGGTCGACATCGCCACCGGCAGCGTCGTGTGGGAGTGGCACAGCGCCGACCACCTGCCGGTGAGCGAGGGCGTGACGGCGCCGAAGGAGGGCAAGCCGCACGACTACTTCCATGTCAACTCGGTCGACGAGGACGCGCAGGGCAACCTGCTCATCAGCGCGCGCAACATGCATGCCATCTATGCCGTGAGCAGGCGGACGGGCGCCGTCCTGTGGCGCCTCGGCGGCAAGCGCAGCGACTTTCGCATGGCGCCCGGAGCGCGCTTTCACTTCCAGCATGACGCCGAATGGCTGCGCGGCAGCGCGACGTCGCCCACCAGCACGATCTCGCTGTTCGACAACGAGGCGACGCCGCCGACCGCCGAGCAGTCGCGCGGGCTCGTGCTGGCGCTCGACCGCCGCGCCAGAACAGCGCGCGTCGTGCGCGAATACCAACATCCGGACAAGCTGCTGGCGATCGCCGAGGGCAACCTGCAGCCGCTGCCCGACGGGCACGTGTTCGTCGGCTGGGGCCCGGAGCGGCACGTCTCCGAGCTCACGCGCGGCGGCCGGCTGCTGTTCGACCTCGTCGTGCCGCCGGGGGCCGACAGCTACCAGGCGTTCCGCTACCCCTGGCATGGCGAGCCGCTCGACCGGCCGGCGCTGGCGGCGCGCCGTCGCGGCTCGGGCACACGGGCGCGCGTGACCGTATGGGCAAGCTGGAACGGCTCGACGCAGCTGCGCGCCTGGCAGCTGCTCGCCGGCGAGGATCCCGACGCGCTCATGCCGCTCGGCGATCCGGTTCCCCGCGGCAACTTCGAGACGACGCTCCGCGCGCGCACCGGCGCCCGCTACCTCGCCGTCGCCGCGCTTGACGGGCGCGGGCGCCAGATCGGCCAGTCGCGGGCGATCGCGCCGGCCGCGCGCTGAGCGGAGCCCGCCCGTACGACGCGTCCGGACCCGCCAGGGCGGGCATCACTGGTGAGCACCGTGTCACGTCCGTCCACCACTCGCGATCCCGCCATCGGCAGCGTCATCGGCGGCTGCCGCGTCGAGGCCGTCCTCGGCCATGGCGGGATGGGCGTCGTCTACCGCGCGGAGCAGCTCGCGCTGGGACGCCGCGTGGCGCTCAAGGTCCTCTCCTCGGCGCTCTCGCACGATGCCGCGTTCCGCGCGCGCTTCCAGCAGGAGGCGCGCCTCGCCGCCTCGCTCGAGCACCGCAACGTCGTGCCTGTGTATGAGGCCGGCGAGGACGCCGGGCACCTGTACCTCGTCATGCGCTACGTCGACGGGATCGACCTGCGCTCGGTGCTCGCCCGCGAGGGCGCGCTCCCGCCGCAGCGGGCGGCCGGGATCGTCGCGCAGGTCGCGGCCGCGCTCGATGCGGCGCACGAGAAGGGCCTCGTCCATCGCGACGTCAAGCCGGCCAACGTGATGGTCTGCACCGAAGCCGACGGAGACCGGGTCTACTTGTCCGACTTCGGACTCACGAAGCCGATCGATGCGACCGCCGGCCTCACGCGCACGGGCGAGTGGATCGGCACGCCGGATTTCGCCGCTCCCGAGCAGATCGAGGGTCGCCGCGTCGACGCGCGCACCGACGTCTACGCGCTTGGCTGCGTGCTGTTCGAGGCGCTCACCGGCAGCGCGCCGTATCCGCGCGACGCGCCGATGGCGAAGCTGTGGGCGCACGTGAACGCGCCGCCGCCCGCCCCCACGGAACGCGACCGCACGATCCCGGCCGCCTTCGACGCGGTCATCGCGAGAGCGCTGGCGAAGGATCCTGGCGAGCGCTTCGCGTCTGCGGGCGGGCTCGGCCGCGCCGCGCTCGCGGCCGCGGCAGGCCGGTTGCCGCGACAGGAGGACCGCAGCGTGGCGACGGGCGAGGCCGCCGCCCTGCCGGCGACGGAGCGGCTGAGACCGACCGCGCCGCGGCAGCGGGCGATCCCTGCGCGACCGGTCCGCCCCAGCGGGCGGGGCCCCACGCCGGCGAGCGCGGGGCGCACGCGCGTCTCCACCGCCGGTCCGCCGCCGCGGACGACGGCCGGACGATCGCCCCGCCGGCCGGCGGCCCTCGCCGCGCTCGCGGCCCTGCTTGTCGCGGCCGGCGTGCTGGCGGCGGTGCTGCTGAGCTCAGGCGGCTCCCCGGACGGCGGCGGCACGGGCGCGACCCACCACCGGCGCGATGCGGCCGCCCGGACGCAGGCGGCACGCTCGACGGCTGCCACGAGCAGAAGCGACGCCGCCCGGTCCGGCGCGGCCGCTTCCTCCGGCGGGACGTCCTCAGATGCAGCGCCTTCGGAGACGACGTCTTCCGGCACAACCGCCGGCTCGGACGCGGGCCCCGGCGCCCCGGACGGATACGCGCCCTACGAGGCGATGGGGTACGCGCTCGAACGCCCGGCCGGCTGGACGACGGAGAAGGACGCCAACCGCGAGAACGACGTGCCGCGCTACCGCTCGCAGTGGAGCGACGCCTCCTGCGGGTGCCAGCTGATCGTCGACTACATCCCCGGCTATGGCGAGAGCGCTCTGCAGAACGCGAGCGAGGTCCCCGGCGGCCAGATCGCGCCCGCGAGCGTCGGGACGTTCGACGATGTCGCGCACCGCACGGCGCAAGCCGGCCAGACCTACGAGGCGACGTACTTCATGGCCGTGGGCGACGACAACTACGCCGTCAAGGCCTCCGCTCCCTCAGCCGACGTGGCCGAGGCGATCGCCGTCCGCGTCGCCGGATCACTCGTACCCGCCGGCGAGTGACCGCGACGGCTCGCTACGCCCCCACGCGCTGCACGTGGAAGACCCGCCCGCCGGCGGGCGTCTGCACCGTGACGGCGTCGCCCTCGCGCGCGCCGACCAGCGCTCTGGCGACCGGCGACTCGATCGACAGGCGACCGTCTCTCGCGCTCGCCTCGGCGGCGCCGACGAGGGTGTAGGTCGCGACGCGGCCGGAGGACTCGTCGCGCACCTCGACGGTCGAGCCGAAGCCGACGACGCCGTCGGGCGTGGCGTCGGCGTCGACGACCTTCGCGCCGCGCAGCCGCTCCTGCAGCCGCTTGATGCGCGTCTCGAGGTGCGCCTGGTCCTCCTTCGCCGCGTGGTACTCGGCGTTCTCCTTCAGGTCGCCCCACTCGCGCGCGGTCCTGATGCGCGCTGCGATCTCCGTGCGCGCACGCGTCTCGAGGTCGTGAAGCTCCGCGCGGAGCGCGTCGAGCCCTTCCTGCGAGATCGCGTAGCCGTCCGTCATCGGGACAGTGTGGCATGGTCATCCGCATGCGGCTCCTCCCCACCGCACCGAACGTCGAGCTGCGGGCCGACCCCGAGCGGGGGCGGATCGTCGTGCTGTCGTTCCCGTACGACCCGCATCTCGTCGAAGTCGTGCGCGGAATCCCGCATCGCCGCTTCGACTGGGACGCGCGCGAGTGGTGGGCGCCGGTGCAGGACTGGGTCGCGCACCACGTCGCGGACATCCTGCGCCGTTTCCCCGAGTTGGTCCCGAGCGAGGAGGCGGCGGCCTGGCTGGAGGAGATCCAGCGGCGCTGGCTCGGGCACGTCTCGACGACCCGCTACGACGGCCGCGGCTGGTTCGCGCTGAGAACGGCCGCCGGCGAGGTGCCGGAGCAGCTGCGCGACGGCGCGGTGGAGCGCGACGGACAGCTGCTGGCTCCGCTCAGCGAGGCGAACGCGCACGCGATCCGCGCGCAGGAGTCGGCCAGACTCGACGCGGCCGCCGAGCGCTGCGTCGCCGCATTGGAGCTGGGCGACGCGCCGCCGCCCGCGCGGCTCGTCGCGACGCACGGGGTCGACGGCGCGCGGCTGCGCCTGGAGGTGATGTGGGATCACGACACCGCCGCCGCATTCGCCGAGCTGCCCGGCGCCGAGGGTGAGCGCGCCGTGCCGGTGGACCCGTGGCTGTGCGAGCCGCTCGACGCGTTCCTCGCGCTGCACGGCGTCGAGGTGACGCCGCTGGCAGCTCCGGTGCTGGAGTCGCTGCGCGCCGAGGCGGCCGAGGCGGCGGCGGCGATCCGGGCATCGCGCGCAACCGAGGCGGAACCGCTGCAGCCGGTGGCCGAGGTGCTCGGCGGCACGCTCGAGCCCTTCCAGTGGGCTGGCGTGCGCTACGTGCTGAGCGCACGGCGCGCGTTCCTCGCCGACGAGCAGGGATTGGGAAAGACGGTCGAGGCGCTCGCGGCGCTGGAGGCCGACGGCGCGTTCCCGGCGGTCGTCGTCTGCCCCGCCTCGTTGAAGCTCAACTGGGAGCGCGAGGCGGCGCGCTGGCTGCCGCACCGCTCCGTCGCCGTCGTCGAGGGGCGCGTGGCGGTGCCGCCGCGGGCCGAGATCCTGATCCTCAACTACGAGCTCGTCCCGACCCAACGCCAGGCGCTCGCGCTGCGTCGCCCGCGCGCGCTCGTGCTCGACGAGTCGCACTACGTCAAGAACCCGCAGGCGAAGCGCACCCGCGCGGCGCGTCGGCTCGCCGAGGCGCTCCCGCCCGACGCGCTGCGGCTGGCGCTGACCGGCACGCCGGTGCTCAACCACGCCGACGAGCTGATCTCGCAGCTGCGCGTGCTCGGGCGGCTGGAGGACTTCGGCTCGGGCGCGCGCTTCAAGCAGCAGTTCCGCGGATCGCTGACGGAGGAGCGGCTGCACTGGCACCTGCGGCGGCGCTGCTTCGTGCGCCGGCGCAAGGCGGAGGTGCTGCCGCAGCTGCCGGACAAGCGCCAGGTGGTCGTGCCGGTCGCGCTCGACAACGAGCGCGAGTACCGCCTCGCCGAGGACGACGTGATCGCCTGGCTGCGCGAGCAGCCGCTCGACCTCTCCGAGCTGAACGCGAAGATCGCCGCGACGTTGCGCGCGCAGCGGCTCGCGCAGCTGGGGACGCTGCAGCGGCTGGCGGCGAAGGGCAAGCTGCACGCGGCGCTCGCGTGGATCCACGACTTCCTCGCGAGCGGCGAGCCGCTCGTCGTCTTCGCGCGCCACGTGGAGGTGCAGGAGGCGGTGCTGGAGCGCTTCCCGCAGGCACTGCACCTGCTGGGCAGAGACTCGACCGCCGCTCGCGAGGCGACGGTGCGCGCGTTCCAGGAGGACGCCGGCGCGCCGGGACTGATCGTCTGCGCGACGCGCGTGGCCGCGCAGGGCATCACGCTCACGCGCGCCTCGAACGTCGCCTTCCTGGAGCTGGAGTGGACGCCGGCGATGCACGACCAGGCCGAGGACCGCTGCCATCGGATCGGCCAGCACGACAACGTGACGGCCTGGTACCTGCTGGCGGCCGGCACGATCGACGAGACGATGGCGCGCCTGATCGCACGCAAGCGCGGCCTTGTCTCGGCCGTCACCGATGGCCGCCGCCTCGACGGCGACGCGCTCGTCGCGGAGGTCGTGCGCGAGCTGCGCGATGGCCGCCCGTTCCGGCACCTGAAGCCGGTGACGGAGCCGGCGGCGGCGAGCTGAGCGGCAGCAAGGCTGTCAATGAACCGCCGTACACTTGATGGATGGCAAGAATCGATCGCGGCACGTGGGCGCAGCTCGATGCTCAGCAGCGTGAGCTGTTGCGCCCAGTCGGAGCATCGATCGAAGACAAGCTGCGTCGGGGGCAACGGCTTTCGGCCCAAGCCGCAGCGCTGCGCCGGGCGATGATTCGCGATGAGCCGCCCGCTCGTCGCTCCTGACCTCGCCGCGATCACCGCGGCACTGCTCGACGCGAGAGCGCGCTTCGTCGTCATCGGCGGATTCGCGGTCATCGCCAACAGCCGCTGCCCGGCCTCGACGATCAAGCCGCCGACGACGCGGGACGCTGAATCCGCGCCCACGCGCGCGGCGGCTCGCTCGGCTAGCGCGAGCGCCGCAGCAGCGCGCGCCGCAGCGGCGGACGACTGTAGTTCGCCTGCGACAGCAGCGCGTTGACGACGACCAGGCCCACGCCGGACGCGATGTTTGCGACGCCCAGCGCGCCGATCGCGCGCTGCGTGCGGGCCGCTCTCTTCGGCGTCTCCTCGGCGGGCTTCGTGCCGCGCTCGATCGGCACGGCGCCCTCCGGCTCCATGCTGGCCAGGCGCGCGCCCTCGACGGCGCTGGCGACGCCGGTCGCCAGCGCGGCGAGCGTGAGCCCGTCCTTCGCCCTCGCCAGGTCGCGCTCGCGGCTGCTGAGCCGCCGCGGCTGCGTCTCGGTGATGCGCGAGGCGAACCAGCCGAGCGCGACGGCGCCGAGCGAGAGCGCGTTGATGACGTTGTAGCCGTTCCACGCGGCGTTGACGACTCTGCCGCGCTCGCGGTGGTCCTGGATGCGAGCGACCGAGGGGTTGAGCGCGAACTGCCCGTACATGCTGCCCCCGAGCCAGCTCGCCAGCCCCCAGTCGTGCGCCGCGCGCGCGGCCTCGGCGAGGTTGTCGTTCACCATCGGAACCTCCCTCCTCGGGTACGGATCCTGCTCGCCTACCCACCGCTTCGCGGGCGCGACGCATGCCGTGTCAGCTTTAAGCGCGCGGGCCCGGCTATGAAGCCCGCCCGAGCGCCGCCAGCCGCGCGCCGCAGGCGGCCGCCACGTCGGCGAGGTCGACGCCGGCGACGAGCCGGCGCTGGCGGGGATGGTCCGGCGAGAGCGTGCGCAGCGCCTGCTCGTAGGCGCGACGGGCGCCGACCGGGTCGCCGAGCAGGTCGTAGGCGCGCCCGAGCTGGAAGGCGGCCAGCCCGAACGCCGGATCGACGTACAGCGCGCGGCGCAGCGACGCCGCCGCCGTCTGCGGATCGTCGCCGCCGAGCGCCGCGACGCCATGGATGTAGTGCGCATCGGCGTCGAGCGGGTCCTCGCGCAGCGCCCGCTCGGCCGCGGCGATCGCCTCGTCGAGCCGGCCCGCGTCGGCGGCGGCGAGTGCGACGGCGAGCTGGCTCGGCGGGTCGACGTCGGCCGGATCGGCCGCAGCCGGTTGCCTCGCCGCGCGCCAACTCGGCTGCGCACCGCCGAAGCGCGCTCGCCACGACGGCGCCGCGACACGCGCAGGCCGCCGCGCGGGCGCCCGGTGCGGCGCGTCGGGCAGGCGGCAGAGGCGATCCGCAGCGCCCAGCACCAGCATCCCGTCGGGCGCCAGCGCGCCTTCGAGCGTCCGCACAACGCGCTCGACGGTTGGCGGATCGAAGTAGATCAGCACGTTGCGGCAGAGGATCAGCTCGAAGCGCTCGCCGGGAGGCGAGTCCGTCACGAGGTTGTGCTGGGCGAAGCGCACGAGCCGCCGCAGGCCCTCGCCGACCGCCCACTCTCCGCCGACCGGCGTCAGGTGCCGCGCGCGCAGCGCGGGATCGACGTGGCGCACCGAGCGCCGTCCGTAGCGCCCGCGCTCGGCGCGCCGCAGCGCCGCCGCCGACAGATCGGTCGCGAGCAGCGAGACGGGCGCCGGCTCGCCGAGCGCCTCGGTCGCGAGGATCGCCAGCGTGTACGCCTCCTCGCCCGTCGAGCAGCCGGCGACCCATCCGCGCACGACCGGCGAGCCGTGCGCGCGGGCGCTCGCGGACAGCGCCCGCCAGTCGATCGCGTCGAGGTCGTCGCGCTGGCGAAAGAAGAACGTCTCGTGCACCGCGACCGCTTCGAGCAGCGCCGCCGTGAAGGCGCGGCCGCCGCCCCGGCTGCGCGCGCGGCGCAACGCCGTCGAGGCGTCGAGCCCGGGCTCGAGCTTCTCCAGCGCCGCCGCCAGCGAGTGGATGCGGTGACGGCCGTGCAGGACGATCCCGCTGCGGTCGCGGACGAGGTCGGCGAGCTGTTCCAGCGCGTCGCTCATCGCACCGGCGGGGTCAGCTCCCGCAGCGCCTCGGCGATCGCACGCGGCGGCAGCGACCGCGCCCCGGCCTGCACCGCGGCGCGCGGCATGCCGTAGATCGAGGAGCTGGCCTCATCCTGCGCGAGCACGAGGCCGCCGCGCGCGGCGATCGCGGCCGCGCCTTCGGCGCCGTCTCTGCCCATGCCGGTGAGCACGACCGCGACGGCCCCGTCGCCGAGCACCGCCGCGAGGCTCTCCAGCAACAGGTCGGCCGACGGGCGGTGCCGTCCGCGGACGGTCTCGCCGTCGAGCCGCAGCCGCCGTGCGCGCGTGACGGTCAGGTGCGCGGCCTCGGGCGCGAGCCACACGCCCGGGGCGAGCGGCGCGCCGTCGGCCGCGATCGC
>Ga0070659_100000056_pt1 | contig 88478 bp, 87 predicted proteins | sample KBSC23metaG_FD_64666 | JGI IMG/M metagenome (GOLD analysis project Ga0070659, IMG submission 64666) | Corn rhizosphere microbial communities from Kellogg Biological Station, Michigan, USA - KBS C2-3 metaG | ecosystem: Host-associated > Plants > Roots > Rhizosphere > Soil ... | reverse complement strand
CGACGTCTACGAGCTGTTCGGCGAAGCCCGCGTGCCCCTGGTGCAGGACGCCCCGTTCGCCAAGGACATCACGGCAGAGCTGGCCTATCGCTACTCCGACTACTCCAACGCCGGCGTCACCCACACCTACAAGGTGTCCGGCGACTGGACGATCGTCGATGGGGTCCGCCTGCGCGCCGGCTACAACCGCGCGGTCCGCGCCCCGAACGTGGTCGAGCTCTTCTCGCCGCAGAACGTGGTGCTCGACGGGACACAGGATCCCTGCGCGGGTCTGGCGGCCGGCGATCCGCTGGTCCAACGCTGCGCCACCCTGTTCGGTCTCTCGACCGCCCAGGTCCTGGCGCTCGAGCCCGATCCGGCCAACCAGTATAACGGCCAGACCGGCGGCAACCCGAACCTGCAACCGGAGAAGTCCGACACCTACACCGTGGGCTTCGTCTGGCAGCCGAGCTTCCTTCCGGGCGCCAACCTGACGATCGACTACTTCGACATCAAGGTGGACAACTACATCTCCAACATTGGCGCCAACGTGATCCTCAATGGTTGCGTCAACGGCACCAACCCGGAATTCTGCTCCCTCGTCCACCGCGACTCCGTCGGCACGATCCGCTCGACTCAGGGCTTCGTGATCGACACCGTCCAGAACCAGGGCGGCCTGCACACCAACGGCGTCGACGTCTCGGCCGGCTACCACACCGGTCTCGACACCTTCGGCCTGGCCAACCTGGGCTCGGTCTCGGCGAACTTCGTCGGCACCTGGCTCGACAAGCTCGAGACCACCGTGCTGGACGGCACCGACGCGATCGACTGCGCCGGCCTCTACGGGGCGACCTGCTCGACACTGGGGGGTTCGAACAACCCGAACCCGCACTGGCGCCACAAGCTGCGCCTGACCTGGAACACACCGTTCGAGTACGGCTGGTTCGGCGGCCTCGGCCTCTCGGTCCAATGGCGTTATTACTCGAAGGTCGATCTGGACGCCTTCGACAGCCAGCCGGCCCTGAACAGCCCCGACAACCAGTTCCAGAGCGACAAGCAGCTCGGCGCCCGCAGCTACTTCGACCTGCTGGCGACGTTCAAGGTGAAGGACAACTACTCGTTCCGCGTCGGCGTGAACAACGTGTTCGACAAGGATCCGCCGCTCACGGGCGCCAACAACTGTCCGGCCGGTCCCTGCAACCAGAACGTCTATGCCCAGATGTACGACACCCTGGGTCGCTATATCTTCGTGGGTCTGACCGCGGACTTCTAACCGCTGCAAGCCTAATCTAGGAACGGAGGCCGTGGAGCGATCCACGGCCTCTTTTTCTTTTGTGATTTCCAAGAAACAATGTTCGCGCCGCGCTCATCTGATCGCGTTTGCGACGAAAACTTATATGGATTTTATACAGATATGCGCCTAACCTAGGGACGGTCGATCAAACGAGCAGTGGCGTCCCCTATGGAAAAAACCCAACAGCGGATTGAGCGCGTCGTCAGCGTGAGCAAGGCCCCTCATGGCCGCAGCTTCGCCAAGGACATCGCGGAACTCACCCTCTTCCTCGACCTGACCGAGCCCACCGGATCGCAGGGGCATCTGGAAGCGGCCACAACAGAGGTCGCCCATAACCGACGGATTCCTGCGACGACCCTGAAACGCTGCGCCTCGGAAGCCCGCGCCCTCATTGAATTCGCGCGCGAAAGCGGGGCGCTCGCCCGGATCGCGGGACGCGTCGCGAGGTCTGACTGGGATCTGCGCCAGGATATTTCGGACTGGCTCGACGAGACCAGTCTCCCGACGGTGCTCAAGCGCCGGGCGCTGCGGCTCAACCGCAGCCGCGGCGGCCGGCCGCCGACGAAGACCCGCACCCTGCGCGCGGTGGAGGAGTTGGTGGAGTTCGCCCGTGCGGGCCGGCCCGGCGCTCTCGACGAACTGCGCTCGATCCGCGCCCTGATCGGCCGCGAGTAGCTACACCGCGCCAACCACGCGTTCGTGATCTGACGCATCGGAAAATCCGGGCGTAAGGTTCACCCCATCAGGGCGGCGCGAGCCCCTGAACCGGTCCGCGACCGTCCCAAAACCGCGCCATGGACGCGCCCTCGTCGCAAAGGCGCTCCCTGGCGCCCGAGGTGATGGGAGAACGACCATGCCAATCCATCCAGCGGGGTCCGTGCGCGCCCTGGCGCTCGTGGGCCCCACAAGCGCCGGCAAGACCACCCTCATGGAAGCCCTGCTGCAGGTGACCGGCGCCGTCGATCGCCGCGTGGGTGGCGAGAAGGTCGGCGACTCCAGCCCCGAGGCCCGAGCTCGCGGTCATTCCGTGGAGTTGAACCTCGCCGGCTTCGATTTCATGGGTGACCGCTACTCGATCGTCGACTGTCCCGGCTCGCTGGAGTTCTGCGCCGATCTGGATGCGGCCCTGCCAGCCGTTGACCTCGCTGTCGTGGTCGCCGAGCCCGATCCGGCCAAGGCCGCCCTGCTGCAGCCGACACTGCGTGAGTTGGAACGGCTGGGAGTGCCCCACGCCCTCTTCGTCAACAAGATGGACCAGGCCCGGGGTTCGCTCGCGGATCTCCTGGCGGCGCTGGCTCCGGTCAGCTCGACGCCGCTGGTGGCGCGCCAGATCCCGACCTGGGAAGACGAAAAGATTTCCGGCTACATCGACCTCGCCCTCGAACGCGCCTTCATCTATCGGCCCGGCGAGCCCTCCACCCAGGTCGAGATCCCCGGCGAGCTTCGCGACGCGGAGGCCGAGGCCCGCTTCCACATGCTGGAACAGATCGCCGATTTCGATGACGAGTTGCTCGAGCAACTGCTGTCCGACGTGACGCCTAGCCGCGACGCCGTCTTTGCCGACCTGGTGCGCGAAATGAACGACGGCCTGATCGTGCCGGTCTTCTTCGGCGCGGCGCAGAATGGTTTCGGCGTGCGCAGGCTCCTGAAGGCCTTGCGCCACGAAGCGCCGCCCCCGGACCGCGCCGCAGAGCGCATCGGGATCGATGCCGGAGCCTATGTGCTGAAGGCGGCCTATGCCGGCCAGTCCGGCAAGCTTGCCTACGCGCGGGTGTTCGGAGCGCCGCTGCAGGATGGCGCGGAGTTCGTATTGCCGGACGGCGAGCGCTGCCGGGCCGGCGGCCTGTCGAGCGTGCAGGGAGCGGCCTTGAAGAAGATCACTCAGGCCGCTGTCGGCGAGGTCTGCGCCATCGGCAAGGTTGAGGCCGCCCACGCAGGGCAGATTCTTTCGACAACCGGCAGGCCGCAGACCGGGCGCGCCGCGGCCAGCCCGCGCCGCCCGTTGTTCGCCGTCGCGCTTTCGGCCACCAACCACAAGGATGACGTCAGGCTGTCCGGCGCGCTGACAAAGCTGATCGAGGAGGACCCGGGCCTGCGGCTGACCCACGATCCGGAAGCCCGCCAGATGCTGCTTGCCGGCCAGGGTGAAGGTCACGTGCGCCTGGCGCTGGAACGGCTGAAGCGCCGCTTCGGTGTGGAGATCGACACCGAGCAACCGAAGACCCCCTACCGCGAGACGATCCAGCGCGGGACCACTCAACGGTCGCGCCACAAGAAGCAGTCGGGCGGCCACGGCCAGTTCGCCGACGTGACCGTGGAGATCCGGCCCTTGCCTCGCGGCTCGGGCTTCGTCTTCAGCCAGCGCGTGGTCGGGGGCGCCGTGCCCAAGCAATGGATTCCCGCCGTCGAGCAGGGCGTCCGCGACGGCCTGGAGAAGGGCCAGCTCGGCTTCCCGGTCACGGACCTTGAGGTCACCCTGACGGATGGCCAGACCCACAGCGTCGACTCGTCCGAAATGGCTTTTCGCATGGCCGGGCGCCTGGCCATGGAAGAAGGGCTGGCCGGTTGTGGCGCGATCCTTCTGGAGCCGATCGAGAAGCTGACGGTCTATTCGCCTTCCCCCAGCGCCTCGAACGTCACCTCGGCGCTCACCGCGCGGCGTGGCCAGATCCTGGGGCTGGCGCCCCGCGAGGACTGGCGCGGCTGGGAACGAATCGAAGCCTACCTCCCGCAGTCCGAACGCCAGGGCCTGATCGCCGAATTGCGCGGCCTGACCCAGGGCCTGGGCGCCTTCGAGGCCGACTTCGACCACATGGCGGAGCTCACTGGACGCCTCGCGGCTGAGGCCAGCCAGGCGTCCGGCGCCAGAGCTTGATTTTTAAGGCCGGTTAGCCCGCGTAACGGGCGGAACCGGCTTACCTGGGCGTCAAGGTTGCGATACCTCTTCCGGTAAGCGCGGGACAACGCCGCGCAAGTTCGGGAGAGGGAACGATGACTGCAGCCACCGGCGCGCCCGCCGCAAAGATCGACATCCGCAAACTGGCGGCGACCTCGCTCGCCGCGTCCAGCATCGAATGGTACGATTTCTTCATCTACGGCACCGCCGCGGCGCTGATTTTTCCAAAGCTCTTCTTCGCCGCCGGCCTGCCGCTGGCCGTGGCCCAGTTGGCCTCCTTCTCGACATTCGCGGTAGGCTTCATCGCCCGGCCGGTGGGCGGCGTGATTTTCGGTCACTTCGGCGACCGCGTGGGCCGTAAGAAGGCCTTGGTGACCGCGCTGCTGATGATGGGCCTGGCGACCACCGGCGTGGGCCTGCTGCCCGGCTATGCCGCCATAGGGGTGGCCGCGCCACTGCTGCTCATCCTGCTGCGCTTCATCCAGGGTCTGGCCGTGGGTGGGCAATGGGGCGGCGCGGTGCTGATCGCCATCGAGAACGCGCCGCCTCACCAGCGTGGATTCTATGGCAGCTTCGCCCAGATGGGCGTGCCGGCCGGCGTGATCCTGGGCAACGCCATCTTCCTGATCATGGGCGCGACCGTACCGCCGGACAGCTTCCTCGCCTGGGCCTGGCGCGTCCCCTTCCTGCTGTCGATCGTCCTGGTGATCCTGGCGCTCTACATCCAGCTCAAGCTGGAGGACACCGCCGACTTCCAGGCCGCCCAGGCGCTTGCCGCTCAGAAGCATGAGGATGAGGCCGCGGCCCTGGCGGCCGAGGCCGGCATCAGCCTTGCCCAGGCCAAGAGCAAGATCCGCGCGGCCCAGGGCTCGCCGATCCTGAAGGTGATCGCCAAGAACCCGAAGGAAATCCTGCTGGCCGCCGGCGCCTTCGTAGCCGCCAACGGCACCTTCTATCTGATGATCACCTATGCGGTCGCCTATACGACCAGCACCCTGCACGTGGCCAAGACCAGCATCCTGTGGGCGGTGGTCATCGCGAGCTGCCTGTCGGCCCCGGTGTTGCCGATCACCGCCTGGATCTCCGACCGGGTCGGACGGCGGGGCGTCTTCATGACCGGCGCAGCGCTTGCGGCGATCTGGTGCGCTTGGCCCTTCTTCCACCTGCTCGACACAGCGTCCTTCCCGCTGATCGTGGTCGCGATCGCCGGAGGCCTGATCTTCAACTCGACGATGTACGGCTGCCAGGCGGCGCTGATGACCGAACTCTTCTCCACCGAGTTCCGCTATTCCGGCGCCTCGCTGGGCTATCAGCTCGGCGCCATCCTGGGTGGCGGCTTCGCGCCGCTGATCGCCACGGCGCTCTTCGAAAAGTACCAGACCTCGGCGGCGGTCGCGATCTACATGGTGATCCTGTGCCTGGTCTCGCTGGTCTCGGTATTCCTGCTGGCCGAGACGCACGGCAAGGCGCACCGCGACGCCATCGCAGCGGGCTAGACCCTGACCCATTCAGATGGAATCATCTGAATGGGAAAGAAGGGTCTATCTTCAAGAGTTTAGAGCGCGTCGGACGGGTGAAAAGGCTTCCGCTTCTCCCTGACGCGCTCTAGCCGGCGCTGCGCCAGTCGGCGGCGGTCGCCGCGTAGAGCTCGACGAGATCGCCCATCCGGCGGCCCTGAGCCTCCACCAGGGCCCGCCGCGCGCGGCTCAGCGTGCGCTGGGCCTGGACCACGTCGAGCAGCGGCCCGCCGCCCAGCCGCAAAGCGTTCTGGGCGTCCTTGGCGGCCGCTTCGGCGGCGCGGTTTGCGGTGTTCAGGGATTCGATCGCCTGCTGGTCGCTGCCCAGGTTGGAGAGCACGTCGGAAACCTGCACGAAGGCCGTCAGCACCGTCTGCTGGTAGCGGGCGAGCGAGGCGCGCGCCTCGGCTTCGGCGACGCGGCGCCCGGCCTTCAAAGTCCCGCCGTGGAAGACCGGGGCGGTAACGCCGCCCAGGAGGCTCCAGGCTGCCGAGCTGGGCTTGAAAAGGTTCCCCGGCTCGATCGACTCCTGCGTCAGCGACGCCGAGAGCCGGATATCCGGATACTGGTTTGCGACAGCCACCCCGATGGCCGCGGTCGCTGCGTGCAGGTCCGCCTCCGCCGCCAGGATATCGGGGCGCCGCCGGATCAGTTGCGACGGCAGGCTGACGGGAATGTCCGAGGGCGCGGTCAGCTTCTCGAGATCGAAGTCCGGCGCCGTCCACTCCGCCGGCGACTTGCCGGCAAGCAGCGCCATCTGGTGACGCGCGGCGTCGAGGTCGCGTTGCAGCGGCGGCAACAACGCCTCGTCCTCGGCGAGCTGCGCCACGCCGCTCGAGAGCGCCGAATGCGCCTGGCCGCCGGCCGCCTCGGCCTTGCGAACCATGTCGATGACGCGGCGATCGTCGGCCACGATCTCGCGCACAGCGGCCATCTGGCCGCGCAGGCTGGCGACGCGCATGGCCTGCATGGCCATGTTGCCGGAGAGCGTGAGATAGGCCGCGTCCGCCTGACGGGCCGCGGCGTCGGCCTTGGCGTTGGCCTCCTCCGTCGCGCGCCTGCGTCCCCCGAACAGGTCGAGGTCGTAGCTGACCGTACCCCCGATCTGGAACAGGTTGATCGTCGGGCTGGGGAAGCCCGAGAAGCCAAAGGCCGCCGTGTTGATCCGCTCGCGCTGAGCCGAGCCGCTGGCGTCGGCCTGCACGAACTGCGCGCCGCGGGTGGCCCGCGCCTGGGCCTGCGACTTTTCGAGTGTCGCACGCGCCTCGGCGATGGTCGGACTGTCGGCCAGAGCCTGACGGATCGCCGTATCGAGCTCCGGCGACCCGAAGGCCTGCCACCAGGGTCCCGCGGCCCGCACCTCGGGGCTGAGGCGCGTGCCCGCCGCGCTGGCGTCGCCGGCCATGGCGTAGCCGGCCGCCGCCGCGCCCTTCGGGCCCTCCGGCGCCTTGAAGTTCGGGCCGACAGTGGCGCAGGCCGCGAGCGCCAGCGCCGAAGCAGTGGCCGCGAGCAGGCTTAAGGGTCTAGTCGACGATTGCATGGAGGGGCTCCCCGCCGATCGGCCGTGGCTTGCGCATGAGCAGCAGCATCGGCATGCAGGCGATGGTGATGATGAACATCAGGCGGAAGTCGTCGACATAGGCGACCATCGACGCCTGCCGCGTGACCTCGCCGTTGAGGGCCGTGATGCCGGCCGCGGTGCTGGGGTCGAACATCCTGGGCAACTGCGCGCGCACCACCGCGTCGGACGGCACGAGCCTGGCGGCCAGCGAGCCGTGCATGGTCTGGGTGTTGGCGACCACCAGGGCGTTCATGATCGAGATGCCGACGCTGGAGCCCAGGTTGCGGATCAGGGTGTAGACCGACGACCCCTCGGGACGCAGGTGCGGCGGGATGGTCGCGAAGGCCAGCGTCGAGAGCGGCACAAACAGCAGGCCCACACCCAGGCCCTGGATGATCCCGGACGTGACGAACGGCATGCTGCCCATCGACAGGTCGAAGTTCATCATCTGCCAGAGCGCGACGCAGCTGATGCTCAGGCCGACGAACAGGATCAGGCGGGTGTCCACCTTGCCGATCAGCCGGCCGACAAAGAACATGGCGACAAACGAGCCGATGCCGCGCGGCATGCTGAGCAGGCCCGAGGTCAGCACCGGATAGCCCATCAGCGTCTGCATCATCGGCGGCAGCAAGGCCATGGTCGAGAACAGCAGGATGCCGATGAAGAAGCCGAAGACGCTGGCGGTGACGAAGTTCCGGTCGCGGATCAGCGCCTTGTCGAAAAACGGATGGTCGGTGGTGAAGGTGTGGACGATGAACACCCATAGACCGACGACCGCCAGGATAGCCTCGGTCCAGATTTCCCGGGACTGGAACCAGTCCTGGCTCGGGCCGCGGTCCATCACCATCTGGAACGAGGCGATGAACAGGGTGAGCATGCCGAAGCCCAGGAAGTCGAACCGCTTGGCCTTGGCCTTTCGGTCGCCGGAGATGAACAGGAAGACCCCGAGGAAGGCCAGGATGCCGATCGGCAGGTTGATGTAGAAGCACCACCGCCAGGAGAAGTTCTCGGTGAAATAGCCGCCCAGCGCGGGCCCCAGGATCGGCCCGAGGATCGCGCCCGCGCCCCAGATCGCCATGGCCTGGCCATGTTTCTCCGGCGGGTTGATATCCAGCAGCACCGCCTGCGACAGCGGGATCAAGGCCGCGCCGAACACCCCCTGCAACAGGCGGAAGAGCACGATCTCCGGCAGGCTGGTGGCGATGCCGCAGAGCATCGAGGCCGCCGTGAAGCCGCCGATCGAGATCAGGAACATCCGCTTGCGGCCGATCCGGTCGGCGAGCCAGCCGGAGAGCGGCGTCATGATCGCCGCCGCGACGATGTAGGAGGTGAGCACCCAGGTGATCTGCTCCGGGCTCGCCGACACCGATCCCTGCATATGCGGCAAGGCCACGTTGGCGATCGTCGTATCGAGCGAATTCATCACCGTCGCCAGCATGATCGAGATGGTGATCGGCCAGCGGAACTGGTTGTCGTGCTCGGTAATCATGGCGCCGCCTCAGCGCGCGCGGCCGGGCGCGCGGACGTCGACGGTGACCTTGGCGGAGAGACCGGCGCGGCCCGCCATGTCCGGCGGCGGCTTGTCGAAGCTGATGCGCACGGGCAGGCGCTGGACCACCTTCACCCAGTTGCCGGTGGCGTTCTGGGCCGGCAGGGCCGAGAAGGCCTGACCGGTGCCAGGCGAGAAACTCGCCACGTGGCCCTTGATGTCGGCGTCGGGATAGGCGTCGACCTTGATCGAGACCGGCTGGCCGACCTTCATGTGGGCGAGCTGGTCTTCCTTGAAGTTGGCCTCGATCCAGGGCTGGCCGGAGAGCAGCCAGAAGCCGGTCTGCGACGCGTTGAGATAGGTCCCGACCGGCATCTGATCGACGCGGGTGACGATGCCGTCGGCCGGCGCCACAACGGTGGCGTAAGAGACGTTGAGCTTGGCCTTGTCGAACTGGGCCTGGGCCTGCATCACCGCCGGCGCGCGCTGCGGTGCGAGATTCGGATCGCCGCCCAGGTTCGCCAAGGCCTCCGCGGCCTGCTGCTGCGCCGCGGCCAGTTGCGCCTTGGCCGCCAGGACGGCGTGGTTCGCCTGGTCGACCTGCGCCTGCGAGGAGACCCCGACATTGGCCAGATTCCTTTGTCGGTTGGCTTCCGTCGTGGCGTAGGTGAGCTGGTCCCTGGCGGCCTGCACCATGGCCTCCTGCTGCTGGTAGCTGGCGCGTTGCGCCCTCACCTGCAGCGCGGCGTTGGCGACCGTGGCCGCGGCGGCTTCGGCGTTGGCCTCCATGTCCCGTGCGTCCAGCCGGAACAGCACTTCGCCCTTCCGCACGAACTGGTTCTCGTGGACGTAGATGTCGGTGACGCGGCCGGCGATGGACGGCGCCACCGGCGCCTTGGCGATCTGCACATAGGCGTTGTCGGTGGTCTCCGTCCGGCCGCCGGTGATGAAGAAATAGGCGACGATCAGGGCGATCAGCAGCGGGCCGCCGATGATCAGCGGCCAACGCCAGCGCCGGATGAAACTCGGCTTCGGCTTGGGATCGACGTCGGCGTTTCCGCGGAGCGGGATCACATCAGGTTCGCTCACTTGGCGAGCCCCTTTCACTCGTAAATGCCGCAAAAGGAATTGCGGACGCTGGCCCTGTGGCCGCGCCGGCATTCCCGTCGCGACGTGAGATAGGGCTGCCCGACCGATGATCCAAATGATATGTCGTCACGCAGCAAATGCACGCCAGTCATGAATATAGACCTTAACCTGCTGCGCGTCTTCGACGTCCTCCTCGAAGAACGAAGCGTCACGCGCACAGGCGTTCGGCTGGGCCTCAGCCAGTCCGCGGTAAGCCACGCGCTCAACCGCCTGCGCTACATGCTCAGCGACGAGCTGTTCGTGCGCGGCCCAGGCGGCATGCAGCCGACGCCGCGGGCCGTGGAGATGGGACCACAGGTGCATGCGGCGCTCAACCAGCTGCAGGCCGCCATGGCGCCGTCGGACTTCGATCCCGCCACCAGCGAGCGGCGGTTCACCGTGGTGACGGGCGCCTATGCGAGCGCCATCCTGGCGCCAGGCGTCGCCGGCCGGCTGGCCGAGGTCGCTCCACGTTCCGAGCTGATGATCGCCGAGCTGGCGCTGGACGTCCTGGAGCGCATGGATGCGCGGCGGGTCGACTTCTTGATCGGCGGCGTGCTTGCCGCGCCCGACCGCTTCACACGCGAGACGATCATGACCGAGACTCTGGTCTGGGTGGTTCGCCGCGACCACCCGCTGTTCCAGGCCGAGCGGGTGGACCTGGAGACCCTCGTCTCCACGCCGCACGTGGTGATCGCCCGCAACATGCCAGGCCTGATCGAGGAAGGCGGGGAACGGCGGCCCTTCGTCAGCCGCGCGAGCTGGGAGGACGCCGGCGCCTTCGAAGCCGCGCTTGCCACGCGCGGCCTGACCCGTCGCGTGGGCGTTTCCGTGCCCGACACCTACACCGCGCTGGCCGTCGCCAGCCGCACCGACATGGCGACGCTGATCCCGCGGCGCCTGGCCTCGCTCTCCGCCCAGGGCGGGCGCGTGAGGCTGGTCGAGCCGCCCTACGAGTCGCCGTCCGTCGATGTCAGCATGCTCTACTTGAAGGAGCGCCTGGCCGAGCCCGCGATCGGTTGGATGCGTGACCTGATCCGCGCCGTCGGCGCAGCCATCTGAGATATCTGTGTCAATGCGCCTTTCCCTCACCGCCCTGTTGGTCCGCGACTATGATGAGGCGATCGCCTTCTATGTCGGCAAGCTCGGTTTCGACCTGACCGCCGACGGCAGCCAGGGTGGCGGCAAGCGTTGGGTCGTGGTCACCCCCTCGGGCGGCGGCGCGGGCTTGTTGTTGGCCAAGGCGGTTGGCGCGGACCAGCAGGCGAGGATCGGCGACCAGGCCGGCGGGCGCGTCGGCCTGTTCCTACAGACCGACGACTTCGCCGCCGACCACGCCCGCATGTCGGCGGCCGGCGTCTGTTTCGCGGAGACGCCGCGCCACGAACCCTATGGAACCGTAGCCGTCTTCGAAGACCTCTACGGCAACCGCTGGGACCTGATCGAGCCGAAGGGCTAGACGGAGAGGTTCACCGCCGCGCCGGGCCGATAGACGATGGGCTTCACCGGCGGCACGGGGATCACGCCGGGCAGGCCGCCTATCGCCTCGGGACCGCTGACCGGTGAAACCGCCGCTAGGTTTCCGCCGAACACCACCGCGGGTCCGCGTCCGACACCGTCAGCGCCAGCGGCCATGGCCGGCCGGGCGGTCTGCGCCGCGGGCCTGGCGTAGGCCGGACTGGCCACGCCGAGCGACAGGTGACTGACGGCGTTCATGGGTGCTCCCGACTGGAGCACCCTTAAGGCTGCGACGGTTAAGCTTGCGTGACCCTATTCCGCCGGGACCGGCTGCGGCTGGGCGGGGATCAGCGCGTCGTCGATCTCGCGGGCGCGCACCGCCGCGGGGCGGTTGCTGATCCGCTGCCAATAGGCCTCGAAGGCCGGCCGGCGTTCGATGGAGCCGAACTGGATTCCCCAGCCGATCTGCGAGCCGACATAGACGTCCGCCGCACTGAACCGGCCGCCCGCGATGTAGTCGTCGGCCGTCACCGCGCCTTCCAGGGCGTTCATCACGTCCGCCATGCAGCCGAAGCCGGCCATGCGCTGCTGCTCCGGCTTCGGCTCAAAGCCGAAGTTGCGCGCCGTCACCGCCGCCTCGACCGGCCCGGCCGCGAAGAACAGCCAGCGATAGTAGGCGCCGCGGTCGTCCAGGGGCGGCGCGAGACCGGCCTGCGGAAAGGCGTCGGCGAGATAGGCGCAGATGGCCGCGCCTTCGGTCACGACGGTCTCGCCGTGCTTGATGGCGGGCACCTTGCCCATCGGGTTGATCGCCAGGTAGGCGGCGTCCTTCATCCCGGTCTCATAGGTCAGGATCTCGGTCCGGTAGGGCTGGCCGATCTCCTCCAGCATCCAACGCACGATGCGTCCGCGGGACATCGGGTTGGTGTAGAAAACCAGTTCGTTCGACATCTGGGAGCTCCGTCGGCAGGCCGCGCGGGGCGGCGGAAAACGGACCCTATTGTGAGCCTACTGACAGCACCCTGTCAGCAGTACGGCTCATCGCCGTGCGTAGGACCGTCCAGCTCAGGAACAGTTCGGCGACCAGAAGGTTCGACGTCCAGCTGAACCACGAGATGATCCGGTAGCCCTCGATGAAGCTCATGTGCAGGAACATCGGCGGGATCGGCAGGTAGAGCCGTAGCGTCACCGCCGCGAAGGTCATGGCAAAGGACCGGATCATCCAGCGGCGGTGTTCGGCGAAGCGGCCCTGGGTCGCCAGCCAGAAGGCCCGCGAGGTGGCGGCGAACCACAGTACGGCCAGCGTGCCGAAGCCCCACTGGGCGATCGGTCCGGCATCGGTGCCCCAGGCCAGCACCAGGCCCGCGGGGGCCGAGGCCAGGCACGAGATCACGTAGAGCTTGCCGAGGTTCCGATGCAGCGTCGGCGCGCGCAGGCGCAGCCGCGGCAGGAACTGGAACGGGCCGATCAGCAACGCCGTGGCGGCGAAGCCCGCGTGGATCGGCAGCCACGGGCGCAGCATCAGATTGGCCAGCACGTCGTTGCCGACCATCGGCATGCTGGGGGCCAGCACCCGATAAGAGAAGAGCGCGACGCCGAGGCTGAGGAAGGCCGCCAGGCCCCAGAGGCTCTTGGAAACACGGGACATCGTTGAACTCCGTTGCAGGCCCCGCCTCGTTGCCAGGATGCTTCGAAGGTCGCGAGCGCGAACCCGCGAACGGCGCCTATTCTGCGCGAACGGATGCGCGGCGCCGTTCGCGCGTGCCAAACTGCCCGCGATGGCGAATCCTCGGACTCCGCTTCTCCTGCGCCGCGCCGCGGCCGAAACCAGCCTCTTCCTGGCGGCCGGCGTGTTCCTCAGCGTCCTCGGCCCCTTCGACACCCATCGCCTGACTTGGCTCGTTCGCGCGGTCTACTGGCCGACCGTCATCGTCGGGGGCGGCGTGATCGGGATCGTGGTCGATCGCCTGGTGATGGCGCGCGCGCACGGCTTCTGGCCGCGGCTGATCGCCAGCAGCGTGCTGATGACGCCGTTCGTCACCGCCCTTGTCTGGGTCGTGTCGGGGGTGATGTTCGCACGCCCCAACAACCATCCCGATCTGGCCCCGCTGTTCTTCCAGGTCTTCGTGATCAGCTTCGGCGTCATGGGGCTGCGCCAGCTTGCCTGGCGCGGCGTCTGGACCGAGCGGGCGGCCGGCGACGCCCGGGCCGAGCCTATCGATCCCTCGAGCGCCTTTCGCCAGCGGCTGTCCGCGCGGCGCCGTGCGGCGCGCCTGCTCGCGGTCGAGGCCGAGGACCATTATCTGCGCGTCCACACCGACGCCGGCGACGAACTGATCACGCTTCGCTTCAGCGACGCGCTCATCGAGCTCGAGCGGCTGTCTGGCTATCAGACCCACCGGTCCTGGTGGGTCGCGGCCGCGGCGATCGAGGCCGTGCGCTGGCGTCGCGGCCGCGGCGAATTGCGGCTCGCCTGCGGCCTGACCGTCCCCGTCAGCCGCACCTTCAGTGCCGTCCTGAAGCGCGAGGGCTGGTTCTAGCCCCGGCTCAGGCCTTGTGCGAGGCGATGTAGTTGTCGACGACGCGCTCCAGCACCGTCAGCGGCATGGAGCCGGCGAGCAGTATGGCGTCGTGGAACTGGCGGATGTCGAAGCGCGGGCCGAGCGCCGCCCTGGCCTTCTCGCGCAGCCGAAGGATCGTCACCTTGCCCACCATGTAGCTACAGGCCTGACCGGGATTGACAGCGTAGCGTTCGATCTCCTGCCCCGCATAGGCCGGCGGATCGCCCTCGATCCCGCTTAGCGTCTCGACCGCCTTCTCGCGGCTCCAGCGCAGGGCGTGGATGCCGGTGTCGGTGACCAGGCGGCCCGAGCGCAGCAGGGCGTCGTGGACGTAGCCGAGCTCCCAGGCCGGCTCGCCCTCGTAGAAGCCCATCTCCTGGGCAAGCTGTTCGGAATAGAGCGCCCAGCCCTCGATGTAGGCGCCGAAACCTCCCGCCTTGCGGATCATCGGCAGGTCGGCGGCCTGCTGCAGGGTGAGTTGCAGGTGGTGGCCGGGGATGCCCTCGTGGAAGGTGGTGGTCGGCATGTCCCAGAAGGGCGCCTCTCCAGTGTCGCGCAGGTTCAGCCAGTAGATGCCCGGTCGCGTGCCATCCAGGCTGCCGTTGGTGTAGTGGGTCGAGGCGCCGGCTTCAGTCGCGGCCGGGATGCGCCGGATCTCCAGCGGCGTCTTCGGCAGGGCGCCGAAATATTCCGGCAGGCGTTTCTGCATCCGCTGGACCAGGGTGTTGAGGTCGGCGACCTCCTTAGCCTTGCCCGCGTCGGTGTTCGGATAGAGGTACTTCGGGTCCTTGTAGAGCGCGGCATAGCGCTCGCCGACCGTGCCCTGGCTCATGCCGATCTTCTTGAACAGCACGTCGGCGCGCGCCGAGAGGTCCTTGGTGATATCGAGACCGAGCTTGTGCACCTCGGCCGGCGTCATCGTGGTCGTGGTTCGGGCCTGCAGCGACATGGCGTAGTAGGCCTCGCCGTCCGGCAGGCGCCAGACGCCCGCGTCGTGTACCGCCTTGGGCTGCAGGCTGGCCATCAGCGCCATCTGCCGGTCCAGCGCCGGCAGCACCTTCTGCTCATAGACGCTGCTAGCCTGGTGAGCCCAATCGCCGTCGATCCCCTTGGCCTTGGCGCGGTCGACCAGCGAGGAGACCAGCGTCGACTTGTCGGTCGGCGCGTGCAGCACCTTCATCTGGGCGATCGCGCCGGCGATGGCGAAGTCCGGCGGGATGACGCCCAGGCCCACGTCGCGGCGAACCCGCTCGCACTCCTCGTCCATCTCGCGGGCGAAGGCGTCAAGGCGGGCCAGATAGGCATCGCAGTCGGCCTTCGTGGCGATGGTGTGCTGGCTGTCGAGGAAATCCGGGACCTGGCTCCAGGCCCCGTCGATCTGGCTGATCACGTAGGGGCTGCCCGCACCCGTGCCGCCATAGACGAACCGCTTGGCCGCCCGGTCGGTGGTCTCGAGATCGTAGATCACCGCGTCGTAGTTCACCGCCGGCATGCCGGAGAGCGCCTTGCGGTCGATGCCGCGCAGCCGGGCGAGCTGTTCGGCGTTCAGGCGCCGATTGTGGTCGAGCGCGGCGATGGAGGCGTGGGCGAGCTTGGACTTGTCCGCCGCACGGGCGCCCACGTCCAGGCCGAGCGATGTCGAAAGCTCCGGGCTGACGTCCAGGTCCTGGGTGAAGAAGTCGTCGAGCGCCTTGTCGAGCTGCGCCTCGGCCCCGGTCGCGGCCCGGGCGGAGGAGGTGGCGGCAAGCGCGGCGGTCGCGCCGGTGGCGAGAAGGACGTGGCGACGGCTCAGCACAGCTCAGGCTCCAGTAAAGCTCGGGCTGAAAGGCTTAGGAGGTCTGACGCGGCGCGCCAAGCCGGCGGGAACGAAAATCCGGGGCTGCGGGGCGCCCATGGGTGAGATATGCCGAACGCCTTGCCTCCAAGGGTTCGCCGTTCCATGTCTGTCGCTCGTCTCGCAACCGTTGTTCTCGCAATCATGGCGCTCGGCGCTGCTCCGAAACGGCCCGATGACGCCGACCGTGCGGTCCAGAGGATCGTACAGAGTGCGGCCTTCAAGACCGCCGTCGCCACCCTGGACCGCGAACACGACCGCATGGTCGGGGACATCATCACCCTGACGGAGATCCCGGCGCCGCCCTTCAAGGAGGCCGCCAAGGCCAAGGCCTACATGGCCATGCTGAAGGCCGCGGGCCTGAGCGACGTGGAGATGGACGCCGAGGGCAACGTCATGGGCCTGCGCCGCGGAACCGGCCCGGCCGGCGGGCCGGTCGTGGTGCTCGCCGCTCACCAGGACACTGTCTTTCCGGAAGGCACGCCGGTGAAGGTCCGCCGCGAAGGGACGAAGCTGTTCGCGCCGGGCGTCGGTGACGACACGCGCAGCCTGGCGGTGCTCCTGGCCTACATCCGCGCGCTCGACGCCGCCAAGATCAAGACCAGGACCGACATCCTGTTCGTTGGTGACGTGGGCGAGGAAGGCCCGGGCGACTTGCGCGGCATGCGCTACCTGTTCGGCAAGGGGAAGTACAAGGATCGCATCAAGGCGTTCTTCTCGATGGACGGCTGGGATGCGGCGCGGGTGACGTTCGGAGCGGTCGGCTCGCGGCGCTATCGCGTCGCCTTCCACGGCCCGGGCGGGCACAGCTACGGCGCCTTCGGCATCGTCAACCCGATGGCGGCCATGGCCCGCACCGTCGACCAGCTCTACCAGACCAAGGTCCCCGCCAAGCCCCGCACCACCTACGCCGCCAGCGTGGTGGGCGGCGGCGTCAGCGTGAACTCGATCCCCGCCGACGTCTGGCTCGAGGTCGACATGCGCTCGGAGAGCAAGGAGGAGCTCGCCAGGCTGGACGCCCGCTTCCTGGCGATCCTGAAGGACGCCGCCGAGCACGAGAACGCCGCGCGCGACACCCGGCTTGGCAAGGTGACGGTGACGCCAAAGCTGATCGGTGAGCGGCCGACGGGGGCGACCAGCCAGGATGCCCTCATCGTGCGGACCACCGCCGCAGCTGTCCGCGCGGCGGGCTACACACCCTCGCTGGGGGCGTCGTCGACCGATTCCAACATCCCCATCAGCCTAGGGATTCCCGCCGTCACCATCGGCTCGGGCGGCGCCGGCGGACGCGCCCACTCGCTCGACGAATGGATCGACGTCTCGAAGCCGCAGAGCGTCAAGGGCATGACCGTGGGTCTGGCCGCCCTCCTGGCCATGGCCGGGGTCTGAGCATGCTGCCTCGCTTGCCGCCGCAGCCCGCCGGGGTCGCCTGGCCCACGCAGGCTTGGCCGCAGGGCGACCTGCCCGCGAGCCTGGCCAACACGCCCTTCGCCGATCTGCTGGAGGAAGCCTTCGCCGCGCCGGCGACGCAGCGGCTTGGCGAAACCCACGCGCTCGTCATCGTCAGGGGCGGGCGGCTGGTCCATGAGCGCCATAACCAGGGCTACGGCCCCGACGCCACCTACCCGTCCTGGTCCATGGCCAAGAGCATCACCCACGCCCTTGTCGGCATGGCGGTCGGCGACGGCAAGCTCGACATCCAGGCGCCCCTCGACGCGCCTGAGTGGCGTGAGCCGGGCGACCCACGAGGCGCGATCACCCTCGACCAGATGCTGCGCATGTCGAGCGGCCTCGCCTGGGTCGAGGAGTACCTGCCGGACAAGCCGTCGGACGTGATCGCAATGTTGTTCGGCGAGGGCCAGGCCGACGTGGCGGGCTTCGCCGCCCGCGCCCCGCTCGCACACCCGCCGGGCAGCTTCTTCTACTATTCCAGCGGAACGACCAACATCGTGGCGCGCGCGCTGGGCCGCGCGATCGGCGCATCCGGCCCGGCCTTCGCGGCCTTCATGCGCGAGCGCCTGTTCGCTCCCCTGGGAATGACCAGCCCGATCCCCAAGTTCGATGCGGCGGGAACCTTCATCGGCTCGTCGTTCTGCTTCGCCACGGCGCGGGACTTCGCCCGGTTTGGCCTGCTGGCGCTGCGCGACGGAGTCTGGGAGGGCAAGCGCATGCTGCCCGAAGGCTGGATGGACTACGCCCGGACGCCCACCTTCCAGCAGCCAGACGCGGCCAGCGATCCCTACGGCGCACACTGGTGGCTGGGGCTCGGCGGGCCCGGCTCGTTCTCCGCCAACGGCTACCACGGGCAGTTCATCGTCTGCGTTCCGGATCTCGATCTTGTCCTCGTGCGCCACGGGACCACCGACGCCGACCGGATGGACGCCCTGAAGGCCTGGATCGGCCAGGTCGTCGCCTGCTTCCGCCAATGAGTGAGGTCGCCGTCATCGGGGCCGGGCCCGCCGGCCTGATGGCGGCCGAGGTTCTGGCGCAAGGCGGCTGCGCGGTGACGGTCTACGAGCGCATGCCGTCCGTCGGCCGCAAGTTCCTGCTGGCCGGCCGCGGCGGGCTGAACCTCACCCATTCCGAGGCGCTGGAGGCATTCCTACCGCGTTATGGTCCGGCCGCCGCGCGGCTCACGCCGCTGGTCGAGGCGTTCCCACCGACCGCCCTGATCGCCTGGGCCGAGGGCCTCGGCCAGTCCACCTTCGTGGGCTCCTCGGGCCGCGTCTTTCCGAAGGCGCTGAAGGCCTCGCCCCTGCTCCGCGCCTGGCTGGTGCGGTTGGCCGAACTCGGCATCGAGGTCCGCGCGCGCCACGACTGGACCGGCTGGGACGCCAAGAGCCGCCTCAGGTTCAAGACGCCGCAGGGCGCGGCGACAGCCCGGCCCGACGCGACGATCCTGGCGCTGGGCGGTGCGAGCTGGCCGCGGCTCGGCTCGAACGGCGCCTGGGCGAAAGTCCTGGCCAAGGCCGGCATCGAGGTCGCGCCGCTGAGGCCCGCCAACGTCGGGTTCGAGGTGGCGTGGAGCGATGTCCTGCGCGAGCGCTTCGCGGGCGAGCCGCTAAAAAGCATCGCCGTCACCTTCGCTCGCACGCGTTTGCGGGGCGAGGCCATGGTCACGCGCCACGGCCTGGAGGGCGGCGTGATCTACGCCCTGTCCGCGGCCCTGCGCGACGCCATCGAAAAGGACGGCTCGGCGCGCGTCTGGATCGACCTGCGGCCGGACGCGAGCGCCGCCCAACTCGCAGGGCGGATCGCCCAGGCGCCGGCCAATCAGTCCGTGGCCAACCGCCTGCGCAAGGCCGTCCATCTGACGCCGCTGGAAACCAATCTTCTGCGCGAGGCCCATGGCAAGGACCTGCCATCCGACCCCGGCGCATTGGCCACCGCGATCAAGGGCGCGCCCATCACCCTGACCGGCATTCGGCCGATCGAACGTGCGATCTCGACGGCAGGCGGCGTGGCGCTGACCGATCTTGACGATGACCTGATGTTACGCATCCGGCCCGGCGTCTTCGTCGCCGGCGAAATGCTCGATTGGGAGGCCCCAACCGGCGGCTACCTGCTGCAGGCGAGCTTCGCTACCGGCGCCGCGGCGGCCAACGGGGTGCTGAAACGGCTGGCCGCTAGCTGACCGCCTCGACCTTCCGCGTTCTTGAATCCGAGGCTTCCGCAGGCCACGGATCCACGGTCACCCGGCGCATGTGGCGGCGCTGGCCGGGATAGTCGTTGAGCGCGAAATGCCAGACCGAGCGGTTGTCCCAGAAGGCCACTGAGCCCGGCCGCCAGTTGAACCGGCAGGTGAACCCCTCGTAGCGGCAATGCTCGAACAGATAGTCGAGCAGCGCCTTGGATTCCCGGGTCTTCCAGCCCTCGATCCGGATCGTGAAGGCCGGATTGACGTAGAGCGCCTTGCGCCCGGTCTCCGGGTGGACCAGCACCATCGGGTGGACATACTCGCCGACCAGGCCGTCGGCCTCGGCGATCGCCATGGACTGCCGTTTCTGCGCCGAATGGCCTTGAGCCGAGTATTCCCGCGCCGCCGAATGCACGGCGTTCAGTCCTTCCAGTGTGGCCTTCAGGCCCGGCGACAGGGCGTCGAACGCCGCGGCCTGGCTGGAGAACAGCGTGTCGCCGCCGAACTCCGGCGTCTCCACCGCGTAGAGGATCGAGCCGATCGCCGGGCATTCGAGGAAGCTCATGTCCGAATGCCAGCCGCCGCCGAAATTCACGCGGTCGGCGGGCTCCTTGACGACCTCCATGATCTCCGGGTGGCCGGCCATTCCGGCGACGAAGGGGTGGATGTTCAGTGGCCCGAAGCGCGCGCCGAACGCCACCTGCCGCTCCGGCGTCAGCGCCTGGTCACGGAAGAAGATCACCTGATGCTCGACAAGCGCCTTGCGGATCGCCGCGATCGTCGCGTCGGGCAGGTCCTCGGAAAGGTCGACGCCGGAGATTTCCGCGCCGAGCGCGCCGGAGACCCGGTGGATCTTCAGGGACGAGGTCATGGTCGGAACTCCGGCCTTCGCAAGCGGTCGTGCTACAATAGGCCCGGGAGACCGCCATGGACAAACCCACCCATCGCTTCGACGCCGACGTCCACGCCGCCGAGATCCGCGACCGGGGCTTCACCGTGATTCCGGATTTCATGGATGAAGCTGCGCTTACAGCCTTCCGCGCGGCGCTGGCGCCGTTCCTGGGCAGCCACCGCGGCCGCAACGACTTCGAGGGCTTCGAAACCGAACGGGTCTACACCCTGGTCGCGCGCGCCAAGATCTTCGAGGACCTGGCCTGCGAGCCGCGCCTGATGGCGCTCCTGAGCCGCTTCCTGGAGGGCGCTTTCCTGCTCTCGGCGACCCACGCCATCAACCTGAAGCCTGGCGAGACCGCGCAGTCGATCCACACCGACGACGGCTTCTATCGCCAGCCGCGCCGCGCGCCGGCGGTGGGCTATTCGGTGATCGGGGCGATCGACGCCTTCACTGCAGAAAACGGCGCGACCGAGGTGATCCCCGGTAGCCACCTCTGGGATGACGAGGAGATCGCCGCCCGCCGCGCGGCGCCTGGCGGCCTGGAGGCCCTGCTGGTTCCGATGGAAATCCCCGCCGGCGCCTGCTTCGTCTTTCCGGGCAAGCTGTTGCACCGTGGCGGCGCGAACCGCACCGACCGGCCCAGGCTTGCGTTCACCAACCAGTACTGCGCGGGCTGGGCCCGGCCGCAGGAGAACTTCTTCCTCTCGGTGCCCAAGGAGGTCGTGCGGACCATGTCGCCTCGCGCACAGGCGCTGCTGGGCTATGAGCTCTGGCCGAGCTTCATGGGCATGGTGACCGGTTCGCACCCGAAGAAGGCGCTGGCCGAAGACTTCGTGCCGCCGATCGTGGCCCAGCGGCCGCGCCCATAGCAAAACCCCCGCCGCGGCTGCGAACGGGGGCCTTGAGGTCTCGGTCAACCGCCTTTAGCGGCTGTTGGCGATGATCGAGGCGATCAGGCCGGTGGTGATCGCCACCATGGCGAAGTTGTTGTCGTCGGTCTGCACCCAGCGGTAGCCGCGCGGCGGCGCGCGCAGGTGATGCGCCCGGTAGTCCACATAGTGGTGGCGGTCATTGTACCAGCTGTTCGGCAGCCGCTGGCCGCGCGCCCAGTGATGGCCGTGGCCGCGGTTGTCGTGACGGCCGCCGTACCGGTTCTGGTCATAGCGGCCGTGGTCGTTGTGATTGTAGGGCTGCGCCACCGCGGCAGTCCCGGTCAGCAGCGAAAGCGCCAAGGCGCCGGTGAGCAGACGTTTCATGTTGGACTCCTTATCCACGACCACGAAACTATCGCCCGCGGCCTGAGCCGGTCCTGAACGCCATGGCTCAGCTAAGGTTCATCTAATGTCGGCTATGAAACACAATAGTCAGCCGAGGCGCCGCCGCCAGAGCGCGAACAGGCGCTCCCAGTGCCGCTCCGCCGCCGGTTTGTCGTACACCGCGCGCTGCGGGAAGGCGAAGCCGTGATGCGCCTCCGGATAGAGCTCCACCTCGGCATTGAGGTTCTTGGACTTCACGGTCTGGTCCAGCGCCTCCACCATCTCCAGCGGCGCATAGCTATCGTGCTCGGCGCAGGCGAAATAGAGTTCGCCCCTGGCCTTCTGCGCCGCCAGGTGCGGGCTGTCCGCCTTGTCGGTGACGAGCTGGACGCCATAGATCGAAGCCGCCGCCGCCACGCGCTCGGGATAGCGCGCGGCGAAACAGATCGCGTACTGGCCGCTCATGCAGTAGCCGAGGGTGGCGACCTTCCCGTTGCTGGCCGCGGGGTCCCGGTCTGCGAAGTCCAGCAGCGCGTCGCCGTCGCTCATCACCCGCGGGATGGAGAGCGATCCCATCAATTCGAACATCCGCTTGCGCGCCTCGGCCTCTGGCAGGGGCGGCAGGTCGGCCAGCTCCATCACGCCTGAGCGGTAGTAGAGGTTCGGCAGCATCACATAGTAGCCCGCCGCGGCGATGCGGCGGGCCATGTCGCGCAACTCCTCGCGGATCGCCGGCGCGTCCATGAAGAACAGCACCGCCGGGTGCGCCCCGTCGCGCTCGGGATGTGCGATGAAGGTGGTCATCGTCCCGTGCTTGGTGGCGATCTCGACGCTCTGTTCGATCATGGCTCAGTCCCTCAGACGAGTTCGGCGGGCTCGACCTTCTGTTCCTTCAGGAAGGGTTCGGCGTAGTTGATTGTGCCGGTGAGCGTCTTGGGATCACCGGACGCCAGGCGGTAGACGGCTTCGGCGATGTATTTGATCGGCTGCACGCGATCCTTGGTCGCCTCGTTGATCAGGCCATGCACCGCCACACCGGGAGTGTCGACCAAGCCCGGCGAGACTACGTTCACGGCGATCCCGTCATCATAGACCTCCGAGGCAAGCCCGGTGGTGAAGCGCTCGAGCGCAGCCTTGCACATGCCGTAGACCGTGCCGCCGCCGCGGCGGGTATAGGGCAGCTTCGGATGCAGGCCCGCGCCCGACGAGATGTTGACGATCCAGCCCTGCTTGCGCTCGCGCATCGAGGGGAGCACCAGCTGCGCCAGGTGGAAGGGCGCATAGACCTGCACTTCCATCATCAGCTTGAAACGCTTCTCCGGGAATTCGGTGACCGGCATGAAGTAGGTGATCGCCGCGTTGTTCACGAGGATGTCGACCGGGCCGAACGCGGCCACCGCCTCCTCGACCAGCCGCTCGCGCTCGACCGCCTGAGCCAGGTCGGCCTTGATGAAGGTGGCGTTTCCGCCGGCTTTTTTGATGCGGTCGACCGTCTCGTGGAGCGTGCCCGGCAACCGGCTCTCGCCGCTCTCCGCCGTCCGCGCCGACACCACGACGTTGGCGCCCTCCATGGCCAGGCGCGCGGCGATGGCTTCGCCGATGCCGCGGCTGGCGCCGGTGACGAGCGCGTTGCGGCCCTTCAGCGGGCCATTGGGATTGATGCGGGGCTCAGTCATGGCGGTCCCTCCAAATGGATTTTGTTCTAATGGCCCAACGCTCGCGCGGCTGAGGGCCTAAGGCAAGCCAAGAGGCGCGGGACGGCTTGCGCATCCTGACGGGCGGCGGTTGACTTGGGCCCTCCTAATCAAGGACGCGCGATGCGGATTCCCGACGAGAAGCTGGCCGAAGTGTTCGACCGCGGCTTTACCGTGGTGGAGGGCTTCCTGGACAAGGAGACGCTCGGCGCGGCCCAGGACGCGCTCTGGGAGATCTATCCGCGGCCTCAGGACTACTTCGCCGATCCCGACGCCTATCCGAAGTTCGCCAAGAGCCAGTTCGCCGGCCTGCGCTTCTTCCCCTACCCGTCCTGGTCGCTGAACCGCGTGCCGGTCTATCCGGACCTGATCGACGCTGCCGAGCGGTTCCTGCAGACCGACGAGATCGACTGCTACAAGATCGAGCTTTGGGCCAAGTACGCCGGCGCCATCGACTACGACCAGCACCACCACCGCGACTATGAGAACCACACCATCGTGGTCCCGCGCGCCGACCAGCTCATGCCGCAGATGACCTGCTTCATCCTGCTGTCGGACGTGACCGAGCTCGACGGCCCGACCAAGGCGGTGCCGCTCGACCGCACGCGCGATATCCCGATCGGCGTCTCCCAGACGCAGATGGGCGACTTCTTCGATGACGAGGTGGCAGTCACCGGGCCGGCCGGCGCGATCCTGATCTACAAGACCGACGTCTTCCACCGCGGCTCGAACTTCAGGGCGCCGGGTCGCTCGCGGTTCGTGATGCCCGTGGACTTCAAGCCGCGCGGCTGGCGCTGGCAGGGCAAGCTCGCCTGGCCCGACCGGACCCTCAATCCCGGCTGGAAGGAGGCGATGGTGCGGATGACGCCACGCCAGCGCGACCTTTTCGGCTGGCCGCCGCCCCGCGATCCCTACTGGAACGCTCAGACACTAAGCGACGTGGCGCTCAGGTATCCGGGCATCGACCTGTCGCCCTATGGCGCGAAGGATGTCGCGGAAGCCTGATCGTTCTCCAGGACGGTCAGCCGCCGCACTGTCAGGTCGTCGATCTCCAGGCGGCGAGCGGAAGGCGACGGCGGACGAGGTCATTCATCCCGCGGTTCCTTCTCCGGTGGACGCTCAAGCTCGCCGCGCGGCCAGTTCGCCAGATCCGCCGCCGCCTCATAGGTCGATTGCAGGAACGCCATCAGTTCGGCGTCGGGATCGTGCGCCGCCCGCACGGCCTCATAGGCCAGGACGAATTCGCCGAGCGCGGGGTTCCACTCCGCCGCCTGCGGCGCCACGCGTACGTCGGCGAACCCCGGCGGCTCGGGATAGGCGTAGGCATAGAAGGCCGGCGCGACGCCCGGCGCGCCCGGCCAGAAGCCGCAGCTCGAGACCTCATGGGAGTAGGCCTCGACGCTCACGGAAGCCGGCAGCACCGCCGAGCCCGGATGCCGCGGCGCGCGCCGGCCGGAGAAGCGGGTCACCGCCAGGTCGAAACTACCCCAGAAGAAATGCACCGGGCTCGCCTTACCGATGAACCGGCCGCGGAAGGCCTTCATCACGCGGTCGGCCTGCAACAGTGCGCGCCAGAAGCGCTGCGCAGCCTCGGCGTCGTAGGAGCGGTGGATCTCGTCCGTCTCGAAGGGGATCCCGCCCTCGATCTCGCACGGCAGGGTCCAGATATGCGGCTCGACGCCCGACCGCGCCAGCATGGCCATGGTTTCGCGATAGAAGGCGGCCACGGTCATGGGCCGCAACGCCATCGTCTCACGCCGGCCGTCGCTGCAGGTGACCCGCAATTGGTGGTCCAGGAAGTCGAAGACGATCTCGATGCTGCGTCCGCCTGCCGGCATCGGCGAGGTAGTGAGCCCGCGCGCGCTCACATAGAGCGGCACGTGCCACCAATGGTTCACCGGCGGGGTCAGCGCCATGCGAACCTTGCCGACCACCTGGGTCCAGAGGTGCAGCGTCTGCGCGGTGTCGGCCCAGTCGTCGTAGGCCAGCGCCGGCCAGTCGGACCTTGGGGTCGGCGCGGTCATGGCTCTCGCTCCTCAAAGGCCTGGACGATGGCGTCCACGACGCCCATCCAGTCGCCAGGCGCGCGTTGCCGGAAGAGGCGCATCGACGGATACCAGGGACTGTCGTCGCGGTCCCGCAGCCAGCGCCAGTCGCAGCCATGCCACGGCAGCATCAACCATGTGGGCTTGCCCATGGACCCGGCCAGGTGAGCAACCGAGGTGTCGACGGTGATGACGAGGCCGAGGTCGGCAATGAGGTCCGCCGTCTGCCGGAACGTCGTCGCGCCGGTGGCCTGCGGATGCAGGCTGACCGCGCCGCGCAAAGCCGCCAGCCGCTGGCGAGCCTCGTCGGGCAACTGGCGATAGAGGTCGCGCGGGTGCTTGGGGCGGCCGCTCAGCATGAGGCCGACGCCGGCGCCGCCTGGCCCCGGAGCCAAGCCGAGCGGCGGCGGGATGGTGTCGAGCGTCGTCCCGCACCGGAACGGCAGTGAACAGATTGGGGTCCAGGCTTCGTGCCGCGGAACCGAGACCTGGCCTTCGGCGGCCACGATGCACGCGCCCGTGCGGCCATAGAGCCCGGCGAGCGACGGCGGCGCCACCACCGTGGTTTCGACGCCTCGCGCCACGAGCACAGGCAGGTAGCGCGCGAACTGGATCTGGTCGCCCAGCCCCTGGTCGAGCCAGACCATCAGCGACGTCACCGGCTCTCCGGTCCACTCCGGATAGCTGAGCGGCGGGGCGCGGAACTCGGAGACCGGCATGTCACGGCGCGCCTCATAGAGCGGCCAGCCCTCGGCATAGCGCCCGTCGGCGAGCAGCAGGTCGGCCAGGCGGAACCGTAGCTCGGCGGACTGCGGCGCGATCTCCAGCCACGCCCGGATCACGGCCTCCATCTCGGCCCAGCGCCGCGCATTGCGCAGCAGCATCATCAGGTTATTCCGCGCGGACTGGCCCGTGGGATCGGCCTCAATGGCCGCCCCGTAGAGCTGCTCGGCCTGCGCCAAATCGCCCGCGGCGTGCGCCCGTGTGGCCGTCTCGAACAGGTCGCCAGCCTCGCTCATGGGCCTTCATAGCAAAGACCCGGCTGGAGCTCATACCCTGAGCGGTCTTCAGGCCGCTTTCTGGAGCTCCTGCTTCACCCGCTCGGCCAAGGTCTTGATGTCGATCGGCTTAGGCAGGAACGAGACGTTGGTCTCGCCCTCCAGTAGGTCGGAGAACTCGCTTTCCGCGTAGCCGGAGATGAACATCACCGGCGCCGAACCCAGAAAGCCGCGCGCCTGCTTCAGGAGATCCGGCCCCTGCATGCCGGGCATCACCACGTCGGAGATCATCAGGTCGATTTCGCCGGCGTGGGTTTCTGCGAGCCCCAGGGCCTCCTCGCCGCTCGCCGCCTCGATGACCTCGTAGCCGCGGGCGCGCAGCAGCTTGGCGGCGACGCCGCGCACGGCGTCTTCGTCCTCGACGAAGAGGATGCGGCCCGCACCCGACAGGTCGCGCGCCACCGGCCGCTTCGGCGCCGCCGCCACGGGCGCCGCCGCGACGGTCGCCGTCGGAATGTGAACCGGCAGGAAGATGCGGAAGGCCGCGCCCTCGCCCGGCTTGGAGTCGACGGCGATCCAGCCGTCCGACTGCTTGACGATCCCATAGACGGTGGCGAGGCCCAGGCCGGTCCCCTCGCCCACCGGCTTGGTGGTGAAGAATGGGTCGAAGATCTTGTCCATAACCGCGGGCGGGATGCCGGGCCCATCGTCGGAGACCTCGATCAAGGCCTGGTCGCCCTGCGCGCCCGCATAGCCGAAGGCCTGGGCCTGCTCCTGCGTCAGGCGCGCGGTGCGGATCTTCACCGAACCGCCGCCGTGCGCGCGCACCGAATCGCGGGCGTTGACCGCCAGGTTCATGACCGCGGTTTCCAGCTGGCTGCGGTCGGCGCGCACCTGCGGCAGGTTGCGGCCATAGTCCGTGGTCAGCTTCACGTCCTCATAGAGCACCCGGCGCAGCAGCACCTCGAACTCGCTGATCAGTTCGCCAAGGTCGAGGATCTCGCGCTGCACGGTCTGTTTGCGCGAGAAGGCCAGCAGCTTGCGCACCAGGTCGGCGGCGCGCGTCGAGGTCTGCTTGATCTCGTTCAGCCCCTCATAGGAGGGATCGCCCACCGGGTGGCGCGTCGCCAGCACGTCGAGTTGCATGAAGATGGCGGTGAGCAGGTTGTTGAAGTCGTGCGCCACGCCACCGGCGAGCTGGCCGATGGCCTGCATCTTCTGGCTCTGGGCAAGCTGCAGCTCGATCTGCTTCTGCTCGGAGACGTCCACCAGATAGGCGACCCAGCGGCCCCCCTCTCCAGACATGGCGCTCTTCGAGAGGTAGAGGTGGGCGATGCGGGCCGGGTCGTGCGCCAGTCGGACCTCCACCGGCGCGCCGGAGCCCTGGCCCGCGGCGAGCTTCTGGGCGGCGTCGGCGCGGCTGGCCGGCTCGATCAACTCTCCGAACACGGCGCCCTTTTCGCCGCCGCCGGCCACCGCCTTCAGCGCCGGGTTGGCCTCGACGATGGTGGCCTGGAAGGGATCCTTGCCTTCGAGCAGGGCCGCGCCGAACGGCGAGGCCGCCGCAAAGGCGTCGAGCACCTTCGGCGGCGGCGGGACCGCGCCGGAAAAGGCGGTCAGCACCTCCATGGCCGCCGGCGGCAGAGCCAGCGCGCCCATGCCGGGCCCGGTCAGGCGCACCAGGAAACGCCGCACGCCCAGGGGCGAGACGATCGCCTCGTGCTCGGCGCCGCCGGTCCTGATCGCCGCCCGTGCAGTCTCGCCCCGCCGGGCCGCGCTCAGCGCGGCGAACAGGCTGGAGGCCGAGGCGCCGGACTTGGGCAGGCGGTTCGCCATGCCGATCGCCGACTTCCAGGCGGCGTTGGCCGCCTGCACGCGGCCGTCGGGTGCGGCGATCGCCGCCGGCTCGCTCAGCGCGTCGAGCAGCACGTTTGGGCTGTCCTCGGCCTCGCCCGGACCCTCGGCCGATCCGCGCAGCACGAAGAGGCCCAGGCATGCCACACCGGCCAGGCCGATCAGCAGCAGCAGCCCCGCCAGCGTCGTCGGCCCGGCGTTCATCGCCGGCGCCGCCGCGAAGGCGACCGCCATCAGGAAGAAGACCACCGCGGCGGCCGTCAGCGGATCGAAGCGGCCCTTTCGAGCCTTGCGGACCTGAGGCTCGGCCATGGCCAGCGACGGCGCCTCCCTGCGCACCCGCGACGAACTTCGGACGCCCTCGCCCGGCGAATCACTCATGGCCATTCTCGCACAGGGTTCATGGCGTTACAGCGCGCCGCTTCGCAGCGCCCGCGCCGCCACGGCGCGGCCCTTGTTGAGGATGAAGCCGATGATCTTGGCCACGGCCTCGTAGTGGGCGGGCGGGATGACCTCGTCGACCTCGACGGCGCCGAAAAGGGCGCGAGCCAGCGGCGGGTCTTCGATGACAGGCACACCGGCTTCCTCGGCGATCGCACGAATCTTCAGCGCCAGGCTGTCCACCCCCTTTGCGACGCACATCGGCGCGGGGGCCTCGTCTGCGTCGTACTTCAGCGCCACGGCGTAGTGGGTCGGGTTCATCACCACGACGGTCGCCTCCGGCACCGCCTGGATCATCCGCCGCCGGGCACGCTCGCCGCGCAACTGGCGCTGGCGGGCCTTGATGTGCGGGTCGCCCTCGGACTGTTTGAAGTCGTCCTTGAGCTCCTCCTTGCTCATTCGCATCCGCTTCATGAACCGCTGGCGTTGCCAGAACCAGTCGGCCCCGGCGACGATCAGCAGGAAGACCGCGACGGCGAACACCAGACGTCGCAGGATGTCGGCGGAGAAGCCCATCATGGCGATCGGCTCCATCCCCGAGAGGTTCTCCAGTTCGGGCAGGTGGGGCCGCAGCACCCACCAGGCCAGGAGGCCGGTTAGCGACACCTTGAGCAGCGACTTCACGAACTGAGCGAAGCCGTCCAGGCCGAAGACGCGCTTGAATCCGGCGGCGGGCGACAGTTTGCTGGGATCGAAGGCGAGCTTCGACGGATTGAAGATGAAGCCGGTCTGCAGGAGGTTTGCCGCGACGCCCGCCGCGCAGGCCGCCGCCAGCACCGCCCCGACCGGCAGGGCCGCGGCCAGGCTCGTCACATAGAGCAGGTGCATGCCGCCCTGCCCGCCCACCACCATGGTGTCCGGACTGGCGATGAACGGCCGCAGGGCAACCAGCAGGTTGCGGCCGAACCAGCCGCCGCCCAGCGCCACCACGCTGGACGCCGCCGCCAGCGAAGCCAAGGCCGCCAGATCCGGCGTCTTGACGACCTCGCCCTGTTCGCGCGCCTGCTGGAGCTTGCGCGGTGTCGGTTCTTCTGTGCGGGAGGCGGAGTCGTCGCTCATCCGCCTAGCCGAACGTCCCGATCAGGTCGCGATATCGGTCGACCCAGACCATCCCGATGACGCCGATGCTGAGCGCGAAGATCGACAGGCCCAGCAGCAGCATCAGCGGGGTGGCGACAAAGAAGATCTGGAACTGCGGCATCACCCGCCCGACCAGGCCGGTGGCGATGTTGAAGATCAGCGAGGCGGCGACGACCGGGGCGGCGAGTTGCAGCCCCAGGGCGAACGAGCGGCTCACCGTCTGCACCGCCAGGTCCTTGGCGTCGGCCAGCGGGATCGCCTTGGTGAAGGGGAAGATGGTGTAGGAGCGCACGATCGCCGAGAGGAACAGATGGTGCAGGTTGGTGGTCATGATCAGCAGGATGCCCATCAGGCCCAGGAACGTGCCGAGCGTGGTCGACGGCGACGCTTCGGTGGGATTGGCGGTCTGGGCGAAGGCGAGCGTCGTCTGGATCGACATGATCTCGCCGGCCGCGGCCAGGGACAGCATGAAGAAGCGCAGGATTCCGCCGATGAAGAGCCCGATGGCGGTTTCCTTGATAATTGCCAGCGCCACTCCGCTGACGTCGACCGGGATCGCCGGGACCGCCGCGCCCACCAGCGGGAACAGCACCAGCGCCAGCAGCAGCGCCAGCGACAGCCGGATGCGGACCGGGATGAAGGTCTCGCCGATGCCCGGGATCAGCATGACGATCGCGCCCAGCCTGGCGAACACCAGGCCGGCTGCGAACACCTGTTGGGCGGTGGCGTAGTGTTCCATGGGGCGAGTTCGGCCCCGCCGCTACATGGCCGCGATGCGCGCCGCGATCTGGCGCATGAAGCCGCTCATCAGCGCCCCCATCAGCGGCAGGAAGATGAGCAGCGAGACGAAGATCGCCACGATCTTCGGCGCATAGACGAGCGTGGCCTCCTGGATCTGTGTCAGCGCCTGCAGGAGGCCGATGCCGACGCCGACCACCAAGCCCACGATCAGCACCGGGGCGCAGAGCTGGATGGTCAGCCAGATGGCGTCGCGGCCGACGTCCAGAACTTCGGCGCCGCTCATGAAGACCTCTTGGAAAGCTTGACGAATTCGCAGCTTCGCGAACGCCGCCACCATGGTCCGGCATGGTTAATGAAAGCCTACGGGCTGGGCAGAATTTGCCGCTCCAGCGCCCGTGCGGCCTGGGCCGGGCTGGCCTTTCCTTGATCGCGGTCGACGCTGTAGTTCGCTGCCTGCATGGCCCCCACGCTGATCTTCCCGATCAGCGGCCGAAGCGCTCCGATCAGTCGCCGGTCGTTGCTGCGTTTGGGCGAGATCAGCACCACCGCGTCATAGGGCGGGATGGCGCCCTTCGGGTCCGACAGGATCACCAGCCTGTCGGCGGCGATGCGGCCATCGGACGAGAAGGCGCTGATCACATCGGCCTCTCCGCCTTCCAGCGCCCGGTACATGAAAGTCGGCTGATAGGACCGCTTGGCCTTGAACCGCAGACCGTAGGCGGCCTGCACCGCCTTCCATTCGGGCCGTGACAGGAACTCCAGGTCCGAGCCCAGGGTGAGCCGCGGCGCGACGCCTGCGAGGTCGGCGATCGAGGCCACGCCCAGCGCCTTGGCGCGGTCCGGCCGCATGGTCAGGGCGTAGGCGTTCTCGAAGCCGAGCGAGCCCAGGACGGTGACGCCGTCCCGGCGCTTCAGCTCAGCGGTGAGCTGTTTCAGGACCTCAGCGCGGCCCGGATTGTCCTTGCGGTTCAGGACGTTGGTCCACAGCGTTCCCGAATAGTCGACATAGGCGTCGAGCTCACCGGCGGCCAAGGCGCGATAGGCGACGGCCGAGCCCAGGTCTTCCTTGCGGCTCACCCTGGCGCCGGCCCGCTCCAGCCGGTCGGCCATCAGCTCGGCCAGGATGTACTGCTCGGAGAAGTTCTTGGCGCCGACCACGTAGGATCCCTGCTGACTCGCGAGCACCAGGGGCGCGACGGCCAGGGCGACCCCGGCCACGAGCCCGGCGGCGCCCAGCGCAACGAGCCGAAGGCTGCGTCGCCGCGTCCCCGCCTCGATCAGTCCCAGGAGCTGGTCGGCGACCAGCGCCAGGGCCGCCGAGGCCGCACAGCCGAACAGCACGAAGACCCAGTTCTCGGTCTGCAGGCCTGCGAAGATGTAGTTGCCCAGGCTGGTCTGCCCGACCGGCGTCGACAGGGTCGCCGCACCGATGGTCCAGACCGCGGCGGTGCGGACACCGGCCATGATCACCGGCGCGGCCAGCGGCAACTCCACCTGGAACAGCCGCTGGCGCGGCGTCATGCCGACGCCGTCGGCCGCCTCCTTGATCGCCGGGTCGACGCCCAGGATCCCGGCCGCGCCGTTTCGCAGGATCGGCAGCATCGAATAGAGCGTCAGCGCCAGCAGCGACGGCAGGAAACCCAGCGCCGAGAAGCCCTTGCCGAACGCCTGCAGGCTAAGTGCGGAAACCGCCAGCAGAAGGGGATAGAACAGCGCCAGCAGCGCCAGGCTGGGGATCGTCTGGATCAGGCTTGCCCCGGCCAGCACCGGCCAGCGCAACCGTGCGCTGCGGCTCGCCGCCACCGCCAGCGGCAGGCTGATCGCCGCACCCAAGGCCAGTGCGCTGAAGCTCAGCAGCACATGCCAGCCGAGATATTCGGGCAGCAGGGCGAAGGCGGAGGCCAGCCGCGGGCTCATGATCCGCCGCCCAGCTTGGCGCGCAGCCGCTCGGCCTGGCGGCGGGGCGCCTCCAGCAGCGCACGGACGTCCGCGTCGTGGGCGCCGGCCAGCAGTTCGGCGGCCTTGCCCTCCGCGACGATCGCACCGTCGCGCAGCACCACGATCCGGTCGGCCAGCAGTACCGCCTCGGCCATGTCGTGGGTGACCATGACCGTGGTCAGGCCCAGGCGCTCGTGCAGCGCCCGATAGTCCGCGCCGAGCGCGTCGCGCGTCAGCGGATCGAGCGCGCCGAACGGCTCGTCCATCAGCATCAGCTTCGGCTCGGCGGCGAGCGCGCGGGCGACGCCGACCCGCTGGCGCTGGCCGCCGGAAAGCGCCCCAGGCGCGCGACCCGCGATCTCGATCGGCAGGTCCACCAGGCCCAGCAGGTTCGCGACGCGCGCGTCGATCCGCTTACGCTCCCAGCCCAGCAGCTTCGGCGTCACCGCGATGTTCTCGGCGACGCTCAGGTGAGGAAAAAGCCCTACTTCTTGGAAAACATAGCCGATCCGCCGGCGCAGCAGGTGCGGCTCGGCGGCCGCCACGTCGTCGCCGAACACGCGCACGAAGCCCGCGTCCGGCGCGATCAGGCGGTTGATGGTCTTAAGCAGGGTGGTCTTGCCGGAGCCCGAGCCGCCGACCAGGGCGGTGAACTCGCCGGCCGCCACCGACAAGCTGACCCCGGCCAGGGCTTCGAGCGCCCCGTACCGCTTCTCGACTCCGCTGAGCTCGATCGCCCCCGCCATGGGCCAAGGCGTAGCACGCGGAATCGGAAGCAGCGACGCCTCGATCAGGCGTTCGGGATCTGGTCCAGGAAGCCGGTGACCGTTTTCAGCCGCCCGCCCTCCAGTCGAACGAAATCGGTGCCCTTGATCGGCGCGTCCGCCCCGGCCGGACCCAGGCCCCAGGAGAAGCGGACGTGGTCGCCATGGCCATCCGGCGCGCCGATCAGGGCGAAGCGGAAATCGGGGAAGCGCTGCTGGACGCCGTCCATGAGCGCGCTCACCTCGGCTTGGCCGGAGCCGGCCATCAGCGGATCGACGTAGGTCGCGTCCGCCGTCCAGGTCCGCGCGATCAGGTCACGGCGGCGCTCGGCGTCCGTCTCATTCCAGGCGGCGATATAGTGTTGGGCGATCGTTTGCGGGGTCATTGCTTGCTCCGTGGGTCTACAGGGGTTCGAGCCTTGAAGGCGTCGCAATCCTGCGGCGGACGAAGCGGGGAATCGATTACGCGGGAGGTAATGGCTTCAGAGCCGTCAGATCGGCATCCGCATGATTTCCTGGTAGGCGCCGATCACCTGGTCGCGGATCGCCATCACCGTCTCCAGGCTGGACTGGGCCGAGGAAACCGCGGTCACCACGTCGACCAACTCGGCCTTGCCCTGCACCTGCTTGACCATCTGGGCCTCGGCGTTCTTCGAAGCTTTCACGGCGTCGGTCATCGCCGACTTCAGCAAGTCGGCGAAGCCGCCGCCCGCAGGCGCGGCCGCGGATCCGCCGAGGCCTGGGTCGACTCCGATGGCTTTCTGGGCGGTGGCGTAGGCCTTGGCTGCGGCGAGCGCGGTGATCATGACTCAGGCCTCGCTATCGCTTCAGGATGTCGAGCGTGCGCGAGTCCATCGCCCGCACGGTCTCGATCACATTGAGGTTGGCCTCGTAGGCGCGCTGCGCCTCGCGCATGTCCATGGCTTCCACCAGGGCGTCGACGTTGGGCTCTTTCACATAACCCTGAGCGTCGGCCGACGGATTTCCGGGATCGTATTCGGTCTTGAACGGCGTGGGATCCGGCGCCGCGCGGCTCATCTTCACCCCGGTGCCGCCGGCGACCTTGGTGGCCTGGAAGATCGGCGCCTGCCGGCGATAGGGATCGCCGCCGGGGGTGCGCGAGGTCGAGTTCGCATTGGCCAGGTTCTCGGCGATGATCCGCATGCGCGCCTGCTGGGCGCGCAGCGCGCTGATCGCGATCCGCTGGGCGGAGGAGGAAACCGGGTCGGCCATCTAATGCGAGCTCCTCACGACGCACTACCCGGCCGGCGGGTCGCCAACCGCAATATATCCAACGATTTCTGGTAGAAACCTACGGCCGCGTCGTAGTCCATGCGCGCGTCCGTCAGCTTCATCATCTCTTCCTCCAGCACCACGGAATTGCCGTCCATGGTGGTTTCGGAGTCCTTGGTCTTGAAGGGCTTGGAGGCCGGCGAGCCGCGCTTGGCGCCGGGCGGGACCATGTGGTTCGGCTGGGTGACCGCCATGGAGCCCGGCCCACTCGCCGCATCGACATGGGCCTGGAAGCTGAACGGCTTCAGGTCGTGCGGCTTGTAGCCAGGCGTCGAGGCGTTGGCGACGTTCTCCGAAATGACGCGCTGCTTGTCGGACAGATAACCCATCCGGCTGCGCAACATCGCGAAGAGCGGAATGTCGGCAAGGTCCATGGCCGGCATGGTGAAGAAACAGGGTTAACTGCAGTTTAAGGGACTCAGCAGTCTCTTGGGCGCCGCCCCTGTACCGGAGCCGCAGAAGCGCCCCATGAATTTCGCCGAATTCGCCAGAGCCGCATTTGCGCTCGTCCTGACGCTGGGGCTGATCGGCCTCGCCGCCGTAGCCCTGCGTCGTTTCGGCCCGGACGCCATGGCGCGGTTCGGGGGTCCGAAGAAGGAGCGGCGCCTGGCGGTCGTGGAAAGCCTGGTCCTCGACCCCGCCCGCCGCCTGGTCATTGTCTCGTGCGATGGCGAAGAGCGGTTGCTGTTGCTCGGCGAAGGCCAGGTCGTCTCGCCGGTCGGCGCGGCGGCCAAGGCGAGGCGCGCCTGATGCTCGAGTTCTTCAAGGCGATCCGCACCCTACCCGCCTCCGAATGGCGCAAGGCCGCCTTGCTGGCCCTGGTCACGACGCTGGCCAGCCTCGCCTTTCCGGCCGCGGCCATCGCCCAGGCGGTGAACATCAACCTCGGCACCGGCGCAGGCCTCACCGAACGGGTCGTGCAGTTGATCGGGCTGATGACGGTGCTGTCGCTGGCGCCGTCGATCGTCATCATGACCACCTCGTTCGTGCGGATCGTGGTGGTGCTGTCGCTGCTGCGCACCGCGCTCGGCCTGCAGCAGAGCCCGCCCAACGCGGTGATCATCTCGCTATCGCTGTTCCTCACCGCCATCGTCATGGGCCCCACGCTGCAGCGGTCCTACGACGAAGGGGTCAAACCCCTGCTCGACCAGCAGATGGAGCTGCCGGCCGCCTTCGACGCGGCCGGCGGGCCGCTCAAGCAGTTCATGCTGCAGCAGGTCGACCGCGACGATCTCGGCCTCTTCATCAAGCTTTCCAAGATCCCCAAGCCCGCAACGGCCATGGACACCCCGATCCGCGTGGTGACGCCGGCCTTCATGATCTCCGAGCTGAAGCGCGCCTTCGAGATCGGCTTCCTGCTGTTCATCCCGTTCCTGGTCATCGACCTGGTGGTGGCGAGCGTCTTGATGAGCATGGGCATGATGATGCTCCCGCCGGTGGTGGTGAGCCTGCCGTTCAAGCTGATCTTCTTCGTCCTGGTGGACGGTTGGCGGCTGGTGGCGGGAAGCCTGGTCGAGAGTTTCCACCATGGGCCGGGGACATAGCAGGCCCGCTCAGCTCACCGTGTCGTAGAACCGCAGGACGCGGGAGACCTGGTAGCCGAGAACGAGGATCGCAACGCCGCCTTGCACCCGCGCGCGCGGGCTGATCAGCCCCACGACGCAGAGAAGCGCCAGGCCGGCCTGTGCGACGGGATATTCGAGGCTCAGCGACGCCAGGTAGTCGTGGCCCTTGGCGATCGTATCGAAAACGTCGACCGCCAGCCAGACGATCAGCATTCCGAAGAACCAGCGGCGCCGGGCCATGAAATAGGACTGGAACCCGTCGTAGTCCCCAAGGTCATGGGGGAAGAGCACCGCGCAGATCAGGTAGATGAAGAAGGCATAGGCGACGAAGAAGGCATAGAGGCCGAAGGTCCATGCCTTGATCGTGTGAAGGCGGAACTCCCACCACCACCAGAACACCGTGGTGAGCAGCATGTGCGCCACCCAGACCAGGTGCACCCACCAGATGCGCACGCGGCCGGGGTGCTGCACCAGTCGCGCAATGCCCTGCATCAGGTGCGTCAACGCCAGCCCGATGACGATCGACGTCAGGACGATGACGTATTCGAACAGTCCCATGCGGCCGCGCCCCTGCCAGACTTCGCCGCAGGTATGGCGCCGCGATGCCCGGAACGCGAGCCGACGGTGAAGCTTGGATCCGCGGGCGCGGGTCCCGGCGCCCTACAGGTCCGGCGTTTCACGCTTGGCGCGCGCCATGCGGCGGCTGGGCATGGCCTTGGCCAGCTCGACGCGGTCCAGGACGCCGTCGTGGTTCGTGTCGAACTCGGCGAACTTCGCCCTCAGCCCGGCCAGCGGGCCTTTCAGTTCGCTCGGCTCGACCTTGTTGTCCACATTGGCGTCCAGCGACCCCATCATCTGCGAGGCGAAGAGCTTGCCCTGCAGGTCGTTGCGCAGGTGGCTGGTCGTCTCGTCGGCCCAGCGGTAGTTGACGCGGAAGTACATCATCTCGTCGGGCGTCTGCTCGCCCCAGGTGACGTTGCGCTTGGGGTCCGGGTTGGCCGGGTTGTGCTCGGAGTTGTCATAGACCCAGGTGGCGATGAGCTTGGTCCCGGCCTTCACCAGGATCGGCTTCACCGGGTCGTAGTCGCGCTGCCAGTTGAAGTCGTACTTGGGCAGCGACAGGAGCATGGTCTCCTTGCCATCCGGCGTCTGCTCCTTCAGCTCCACGTGGTAGCCGCGGTAGTGGGCGTGCGGATAGAGCGTGTAGAGGTAGGCGTCGGCCGGGAAGGTCAGGTAGGCGACCTCCTGGTGGCGCGCTTCGCCCGCCGGGATCATCAGGGCGAACGTCGAGATTACCGCCGAGCGCTTGATGTACTCAGGCGGGGTCTTCAGCGTGTAGAAGCCGACCTCCGTCTTATCGACCGTCTCCTTGCCCATGGTCGTGTAGTGCATCTGGAAGTGCAGCTTGCCGCCGGCGGGCACCGGCGCGCCCGAGTTGTCAGCCATGATCTGCGGCTGGGCGCCCGGCGTATAGGAGCCCACCGAGCCGCCCGGGATCGTATCGGCCGGCTGATTCGGGTCGGGGATGTGGTTGGAGACCACATGGTGCAGGACGCGCCGGTCGCCCGGCTTCATGGCGATCGCCTTCAGCCAGGTGTTCTTGGTGAAGGGATTGGGCACCACCTGGTTCTGGTATTCCACGAGACCGGTCGCCGGCACCTTGAAGGCCGGCAGGTCGACGATCACGTCAGGCTTGCCGAGCGCGGGCGGCCACTCGGGCGCGTGCTTGCCGGCGTTGGCCAGCAGCGGATCGGGACCGTTCCCGCGCGGCGCGCCGGCCTCGATCCAGTGGACCAGGGTCTTGGTCTCGTCCGATGTCAGGCCCTGGTCGTTCTTGAAGGTCCCGATATGCGGATCGGCGAAATAGGGGGGCATACGGCGCGTGCGCACCGTCTCGCGGATCATCGGGGCGAAACCCTTGACGATCTCGTAGCTGTTCATGGCGAAGGGGCCGATGCCGCCGTTCACGTGGCAGGAAACGCACTTCTCCTGCAGGATCGGCGCGACCTCCTTGGAATAGGAGATGTTGGCGAAGTCCGCCGCGTGCGCCCGTTCCGGGAAGGCGATCGGCTTTTCGGCCGGCGAGTAGCTGGCGCGCGTGACGGTGGGCGCATGCCCCGCCAGCAGGGCGTCGACCGCCTGCCCGGCGCCGTCGATCCCGCCGCGGTAGGCCACCCCCCAGGTCTTCGGATTGATCACGAAGACCTCGCCCTCGCGCTGCACGCCCAGCGATTCGCCCACCAGCTGCTGCTCGTCCATCAGGACCGGGACCGTCAGGCCCTCCTTCGCGGCCGTCGCGGCGACCGCGTCGCGGCTGTCAGAGAGATTCGAATCGAGCGCCCAGACCACGACGCCCTTGTCCTTGTAGACGTTGGACAGCTTCTGCAGCGCCGCATCGCCCGTACGCGAATAGGCCGAGCCGTTGGTCCGCGTCATGATCACGATCGCGGGCGTATAGCCGAAGTAGTAGAGGTGCTGGGCCAGCCGCGTGTGGTCGGTGAGCTGGAAATCGTCGACGCGCTGCGGCGTTGCCGTCGGCGTCTCGGCGGCGGTTCCGGCCGGGGCGGAGAACCCGGCGATTGCGAGGACCGCGACAGCGGCGGTGGCCATCAAGGCGTTTTTCATGACGTCAACTCCCAGCTCAGCACGTCCCGATATCACCGTTTCCCTGCACGAATGTTGCACGGACGGATACAGAATTCGCAGTTTGGGGAAAAACAGACCTCGATGTCAAAAAAGGCCCCGACGATGACGCCGGGGCCCTTCTGCGTCTTCAGTCGAAATCGAGCCTAGGCGGCGGAGAACCCCAGCGCGCGCCGCCGGCGCAGGGTCGCGCCCGCCAGGCCGAAGCCCGCGATCATCAGGGCCCACGAGGTCGGCTCCGGCACGGCCGACGGATTGAACAGCGGATTGCCGTAGCGGTCCTGCTCACGCCCGTTGGGCGCGAAGTCGACGATGTGGGCGGTGGTCGAGGTGTCGCCGAGGCGTGGCCAGAGGTTCAGGCCGTATTGCGACGGGCTGGTGAAGGCGCCCGTCGGCTGAAGTTCGCTCAGGGGCAGCGCCACGCTGATCGTGTTCCCGTCGATCGTCACCCAGCTCTTGTCGAAAAGGCCTTCGGTGATCGTGTCGACCGACTTGTCGGCTTTGTAGGTGATGGTGAACAGGTGGTCGTTGTCTCCCGTGGAGTCGAAAGTCACGAAGGCGTCGAACTTGACCCCGTTGCCCAGAGACGGCTGGCCCGGCGAATGCGCGAGGATGGTGTCCTGGCCCGCGCCGCGGTCGATGCCCCAGACGTAGAGGTTGCCCGCGCTGGTCCCGATCGCGCCGTTCTGAACCGACGACAGGAAGAGCGTGGTGCTGTTGTAGGTCCCGCTGGCGGAGACGACGTCGAGGTCGGCATGGGCGACGGGATCGAAGCCGTTCAGGACGTCGCCCGCCCCGGTCGCATCGTGAACGGTCGTGGCTCGAGCGGCGGGCGCGGCCAGAGCGGCGGCGCAGATCGCTGCGGCGGCCATGGCGAAGAGGGGCCGATGCGACCCCGACAATCTTGCAAACGACATCGGCAGGTTCCTTGGCTGGAAGACGCGCGCCACCATCGGCGCTCCAATTTTTCAGGAGCCGGAACCTGCCGGTGCAGGAAGGTGCGCGGTAGGCGGCGATCCGGCCATTCCGCGGTGACGATCGGTGTTCTCGTTCAGCGCGCGCGACGGCGGCTGGCCGGCTTACCCCTTGGCGGGGGCGACCTGCGTGGCCTGCGCCTGCTTGGCGGGTGCGGCGCGGACCGCAGCCTTGCCCGGAACGAATGGCGCGGGCTGGGTTTTGAAGCGCGCCTTCATCTTGTCGACCCAGCCTGTGAAGGCCTCGTCGTCGGCGCTCACCCGGCTGAAGTCGGCCACGCTCAGGCGGTTGGTCGAAATCCCGGTCAGCGCGATGCGTAGCGCCTCGGGATTGTGCGCGCCGTCCAGGAAGCCCTTGTACTGCGCGCTTAGCCGGGCGAGGGCCGCGTCGTCGCCGGCCAGGCTGTAGGCGACGCCCGCGCGCAGCAGATCGCCCTCCTCGGCCGCGCTGAGCGGCGTGGGGTCCTTCCAGCGCGCGCCCAGCTCCTTCTCGAACTGCGGCCCGGCCTTGGCCCAGTCCTTCTGCTTCCAGTTGATCTCGGCGCGCAGCGCCTGGCCCTCTTTGGAGGTGTCCCGTTCGATGATCTCCAGGGCGGCGTCGTAGCGGCCGACGCCGGCCCAGGCGCGGGCCTCGAGCAGTCGGCGTTCGGCGTTCAGCGCGGTCGGAAGCACCGTGGTGCGCGAACCGTTGATCGCCTCGAGCGCCTGCTCCGGCTTCTTGTCCATCAGGTAGATCAGCGCCAGGTCCGTCGCGACCTGCGCCTTCGGCACGCCGTCGAGGCGATTGTCCACCTGGTACTTCAAGAGGTCTGCGGCCTGGTCCAGCAGGTCCACGTCCACCAGCCGGCGGACAAGCTTGCGGACCATCAGATCGCCGTCCGCCCCGATCGGCGTCAGCTCCTTGAAATCGAAGAACAGCGCCAGCGCCTGCACGGGTTCAAGGCCGTCAGCGTTGCCCTCCAGGAACAGCGAGCGGAACGCCGCATGGAGGTCCGCCTGCAGTTGCAGCGCCTCGGGCAGGTCGGGCAGGCGCGAGCCGGCCGAGCGCAGCGCCTCAAGGGCCTCCCGATACCGTCCCTGGCTCAGGTAGAGCTGGCCGAGCGCCCGGATCGTCTCGAGCTCTGTCGCATCCCCCCGCCAGCGATAGCGCAGCCCGTCGAACACCGTGGCCGCCTGCAGGGGCGTGACCTTGCCCATCTCCAGTTTGATCTGGGTCGCACGCAACAGAGCCGGCGAGGCGAGCGACTGCCGGTCGACCGTGGCGATCGCCTGATACATGCGAAGGGCTCGGTCCTTATGGCCCTCCTGCTCGATGATCCGCGCCTGGACGAGCCGCGTGGCCAACTCCTCGTAGACATCCGGCTTGGCGGCAAGCGCCAGATGGATCCGCGCCTCGGCGCTCACCAGATCGCCTTGGGCGAGCGCGGCCTGGGCGTCGGCGCGGGCGAAGCGGGTCTTCCAGACCGTGGGGAATTGCCCGAGCGTTTCGGAGCCGCGGGCGAACTGGGCGCGCGCCTCCGGCCACTGGGCGAGCTGCGCGGCGATATAGGCCCTCCAGAGCGCGCTCGACCGGTCCTCGGCCAGCACGGGCGCGGAAAAGTCGGCTTCCGCCTCCTTGTAGCGGCGCGCCATCACGCGCGCGATGCCGCGCAGGCCGCGGAACTCCGGCGTGTCCATGAGCCGCGGGCTGGAGCGGGCCGCGTCGTTGAGCACCCCGATCGCCTCGAACGACAGCTCCGATCCCACCAGGAAGCGGGCGAGCGCCATGCGCGCGGCCGTGGGCGCGTTCTTGTCCTTGGCGGCCGTCTCCAGCGAGGCTGCCGTCAGCAGGGTGTTGTAGCGCGCGAGGAAGCCCTTTGGTCCGGTCCGCGGCCAGTTCACGAAGTCGATCAGGCCCGGCATGGCGGCCGGCCTCGGCGCGTCGGCATCCAGGCGCGCGGCTTCCAGGGCGTTCTGGCTGGGCGACAGCGCCAGCCCCAGCGGACGGCTGATACGAACGATGTCGCCATCGCGCACAACGGTCAGGTTGTCGACGTGCGACTCGATCGCCAGCCCCTGGATCGAGGGCAGCAGAGCGAGCTGCACGAAGTCGCGGCGGGTTGCGAGGCCCTTGGCAGGCCCAAGCGCGGTGACGACGCTCACGGTGTCGCCGGCCTGCGGATCGGCCATCTGCACGATGTGGCTCGCTCCGGCCACCGCGGCCTTCAGGGTTGCGGGGCCCTCCGCCTCGTCGCGCGCCACCCGGATGACGCTCGACAACCCCTGGTCGCCGGGACCGAGCGCGATGGTCCAGGTCGAGCCCACGGCGGTCGCGAACACCGGCACGCCATGAGCCGCCTCGATGCGGACGGCGGAATAGTCGGCGCCGCGGCTCGCCTGGATGGCGCTGTATTGCGGCAGGCCGCGCGGCGTCCTGCCGACGTCGATCGTCGCCGGCGCATCGAAGACGACCCACAAGGCGTCGCCACGCCGGAACACCGCCGCCCCGGCCGGATTCGCCCAGTTGAAGGTGAACTGCACCTGGGCGTTGACGACCTTGGACTCCACGTGGACCACGCCGCCGGCCGGGACCGGATTCGGGCGCTGCGGTGTGGCCGCGGCGCGGGCGGCGGCAAGCTCCGCCTCCGTGGGCGGCGCCTTCTGAAAGACGTTGACGAACGCCGCGCCATCGGCGGAGTCCACCTTGGCGTCGGCGTCGTCGGTCAGCGTAAGGACGAGCTGCAGGTGGCCTCTGACGTGCCGCTTCTCGGCGGTCTTGATCCATTTCGGCGGCGAGGTGCGCAACCGCGAGATGTCCGGATCGGCGTCCCGCGGGAAGGTCAGCGTCAGCACCTGGCCCTTGCGGCTTGCCTGGGCGCTGGGCGCGCCGTGGAATTCGACGCGCGAGAAGCCGTTGGCCTGGGCCACGCGCACGTCGATGCCGGGCGCGCGCTGAGCGCCCGGCGCGGCGCCGGCAGGCGCGACGACGCCGGCGACGGCAATGGCCGCGACGCCGGCGCGCAGGGCCTGGCGCAGATTCACGGCCTATCCGGCCTTGGGCGGCGCCGGCGAAGCGGCGGGCGCGGCGGCGGGGGCTGCCGCGGGTGGCGTAGCGGCGGCCTGCTCCGTCGCGGGGGCCGCCTTGCGCGCCGGCTTGCGGGCCCGGGCAGGCCGCGGCTTCACCGGGGCGGCCTTGTCGGCGGGGACGCCGGTCGCCGCGGCGGGCGCGTCCGCCTGGGCGGCGGCGTTCTGCGCCAGGGTGTGGGCCGCAGCGAAGCGGTGGGCCAGGGATTCGGTCAGCTTCTTAGCGTCCTGCGGCGACATCTTGCCGACGATGGCGGAGAGCGAGCGCTCCTTCATCTTCGCCGCGATCGGCAGGCGCACGCTGTCGTCAAGGATCGCCATGCGCGCAGCCGCATCCTGCGCCTTCATGCCTTCAAACACCTTGACCAGCCGGTCGACCTCGCCGGCCTCGCGCCCATCGGCCTGGGCGAGCAGGCCCTGCACATCGGCCTTCAGCCCGCTCAGGGCCTTCACCTTGGCGTCGACCTTGGCCTCGGCCGCCGCCAGCAGGGCGATCTGGGTCGAGAGGTCAGATTCCCGCTGGTCGAGCTGGGTGCGGCGCGCGCCCAGGTTCTGCAACTGCTGTAGCTCGGCCGGCGAAAGCCCCGCCTCCTTGGCGAGTTCAGCGGCCGTGGGCGCGCAGACCGCGCGCGGCTGGATGGTGGGCGGCGGCAGGCCGACCGCCGCTGCATCCTTGGCGTCGCCGGTCGCGGCCGTGGCGCCGCCCGGCAGAGCCGGCTTGTCCGAGGCCTTGGGGTCGACGGCCTTCCCTTCGCCCTTGCCGTGCTTGGCGGGCTTGGCGGCTTCCTCGGCGAAGGCCTTGGCGCCGGAGACCAGGTCCGGAAGGCTGCGAGCGCCGGCGATCGCGTTGATCGCGAGCACGCCGCCGACCGCGACGCCCACCAGCGGCAGGATGCGGGGCACGGACTTCACCGGCGGGCTCCACGGACGTCGTCGAGGGTGAGCGGTTCGTCGTCGAAGAGGTCCTCCTCGACGCTGCGGCGTAGCGGCGGCGTGGCGCGTTCCAGGCGTTCGGTCGCTCGCAGCCGCTCGGTCTGGGCGAACCGCTCGGAATGGACATATCGCTCGCGATCGGGACGCTGACGATCGGGGCGCTCGCGTTCCGGACGCGCCTCGCGCGCCGCGGCCAGCAGGGCGCCCAGCCGCCGCTCGGCGACCGGGTCGGCCGCAGGCGCCGGCTGCTGGCGCTGCGGCACGGCCGCGTGGTCGATCAGCCGTTCCAGCTTGGCGGCCAGGGCGCGGCCCTTGTCGATGCGGTCGGCCAGCAGGTCGACGGCCTCGTCGGTCGCGGCGCGCAGATCGGACAGCCCCTGTTCGGCGCGCGCGGCGGCGGCGTTGAGGTCGCGCACCGCGACGGCGAAGCCGTCATGGCTGTCGCGCAGCGCCTTCAGCCGGCGGTTCAGCCGCCATCCCATGCCGAGCGCCGCCATCAGCAGGGCGGCGAGCAGCAGGTTGAGAGCGACGCCGATGATGCTCATGAGATCCTCTGGACGGCTTGCCGGGCGTTGGGCGTCAGAGGCGCCTCCACGCGGACGGCGATGTGGGCGTTGCGGCGGCCCATGCGGCCGCGGGTCAGCGGGATCACGCCGGCGCGCAGCTCGATCAGGCTGTCGGGCGTCGCGTTCAGCATCAGGGTGTCGCCGACCTTCAGGTCGAGCACCTGCTTGAGGCCGAGTTGCTGTTCGTCCAGCACGGCGCGGACTTCCATGTTGGTGGTCCAGAGCTCGGTCGCCAGGTGGCCTTCCCAGATGTTGTCGCGGCCGAACTTCTCGCCCATGAACTGCTGCAGCAGCATCTTGCGGATGGGTTCGAGGGTCGCATAGGGCAGCAACAGCTCGATGCGCCCGCCGCGGTCTTCCATGTCGATGCGCAGCTTCACCAGGATGGCGGCGTTGGCCGGCCGCGCGATCGCGGCGAAGCGCGGGTTGGTCTCCAGCCGGTCCAGCGTGAAGGTCACCGGCGTCAGCGGCTCGAAGGCCTCCTTGGCGTCGGCCAGCACTACCTCGACCATCCGCTCGACCAGCACGCGCTCGATGGTGGTGTAAGGCCGGCCTTCGATACGCATGGCCGCCGTGCCGCGCCGTCCGCCCAAAAGCACGTCGACGATGGAATAGATCAGGTTCGAGTCGACCGTCAGCAGGCCGTAGTTGTTGAGCTGCTCGGCGCGGAACACCGACAGGATGGCCGGCAGGGGGATCGAGTTCAGGTAGTCGCCGAACCGGATCGAGGAGATGTTGTCGAGGCTCACCTCGACGTTGTCGGACGTGAAATTGCGCAACGAGGTGGTCATCAACCGCACCAGGCGGTCGAAGACGATCTCCAGCATCGGCAGGCGCTCGTAGGAGACCAGCGCGGAGTTGATGATCGCGCGAATCCCCGTCCGCTCGCCGCCCTCCTCCTCGGAGAGGTCGAAGCCGAGGAGGCTGTCGATTTCGTCCTGGTTGAGGATCCGCTCCGACTGCGGATCCCCGATGGGCGCCATGCCGCCATCGGCCTCGAAGCCGGCGGCGTCGACGGGCTGATCTGCGGTGTCTTCGGGTTCGTCGGCCATGCGCGCAAGCGATCGCTGGCGCTCCTCTGCGGGAGCGCTAGTTGATCAGCATCTCCTCGATCAGAACGGCGTTGGCCTTGGACGGCGCGATCACCAGGTTGACCCGGCGCAGGATCTCCATGCGCAGTTGATAGGAGCCCTGGCTGCCCGACAGGTCCTCCGGCCGCAGCTCCCGCAGGAAGGTCTGGAACATGTCCTGCAGCCTCGGCATGTTCGGCTCCAGCGCGTCGACCGTGGCCTGGTCCGGCAGCTCCAGGGTCAGTTTAAGCTTCAGGAACGTCGGGCGGCCGTCGGCGCTCTGCATGTTCACCACCACATCGGGCATGGTGTAGAACAGGACGCCGTCGGGGCCTTCGGTGACCTGGCCTGCCGCCTTGTCGTCCTTCTTGCCTTCTTTTTCCTTGCCCTTCTTCTTGGCCGGCTTCTTGGCGTCCTTGCCGGCGTGGGCCGCGTCGGGCTTGGGCTTGAGGAAGATAAAGGCCGCACCGCCGCCGCCACCGACCACCACGAGGGCGGCGGCGCCGGCGACCAGCATCATCTTCATCGAGAGCTTCTTCTTGGGCTTTTGGCCCTCGCCCTCTTCGCCCTCGGCGGCGTCCCCTTCGGGGGCCTCCTGGACCTTGTCCTCGGCCACGCGCGCGTTCCTTAGAAACTTGATCCCCGATTCATTGGCGCGGGTTTGGTTAAGAAGCGGTTTTTAACGGAGATTAACGAGTGCGATCTGTGCCCGGCATTTTCCGCCGCTGGGCAGGCATTAACTTTGTTGATCGTTGATTTATCAGCCGTTTTCAGTTGGCCCGAAGCTTGCAGCCCTCGGAGGCGAAAAGTCGCGTCTGCAAGGCCCAACAATTAATGGACAACGCTCTCTACGTCGGACTGTCGAGCCAGATGGTGCTCAAGCGTGAGTTGGACATCATCGCCAACAACATCGCCAACGCCGACACCAACGGCTTCAAGGTCGAGTCCCTGATGACCAAGGAGGTGCCCGGGCCGCCGGCGGTCACCCAGGGCGGCCCGCGCCCGGTCAAGTTCGTCGGCGACGACGGCGTGGCGCGCGACTTCGGCCAGGGCGGCCTGCGCCGCACCGATGCGCCGTTCGACATCGCCATCGACGGGACGGGCTTCTTCAAGGTCACGACCAAGGCGGGCGAGCGCTACACCCGCGACGGTCACTTCCGCACCGACGACACAGGCCGTCTCACGACCCAGGCCGGCGACGTGGTCTCCGACGACGGCGGCGGCGAGATTACCATCGACCCGTCGAGGCCCGCGCAGGTGACCATTTCCGACGATGGCACCGTGAGCCAGGGGACCGAACGCATCGGCAAGATCGGCGTGTTCAAGTTCGACAGCCTGGCCGCGCTCTCGAAGACCGGCTCCAACCTCTACCAGAACCCGTCCAACCAGCCGGCCGTGGCCGTCACCGACCCCAAGGTTCGCCAGGGGATGCTGGAAGGCTCGAACGTCAATCCGATCTTGCAGATCACCCGGATGATCGAGGTCAGCCGGGCCTACGAACAGACCACCCAGATGATGTCCGCGGAAGCCGACCTGACGCGCAACTCGATCGCGCGCCTCGGCCGCGTCCAATAGTGAGGAACTGAGCGATGCAAGCTCTTCGAACCGCCGCGAGCGGCATGGCCGCCCAACAGCTCAACGTGGAGGTCATCTCCAACAACATCGCCAACATGAACACGGTGGGCTTCAAGAAGCAGCGCGCCGAGTTCCAGGACCTGCTCTACCAGACCTTGCAGCAGGCCGGCGCGCAGTCCTCCGACCAGGGCACCATCGTGCCGACCGGGGTGCAGATCGGCACCGGGGTGAAGTCGGGCTCGGTCTATCGGATCAACACCCAGGGCACGACCACCGCCACGGGCAACAAGTTCGACCTGGCGATCAACGGCCGTGGCTTCTTCCAGGTGCTGACGCCGACCGGCGACATCGCCTACACGCGGGCCGGCAACTTCGCGGTCAACGACCAGGGCCAGCTCGTCACCCAGGACGGCTACCAGGTGCAGCCGGCGGTCTCGATCCCGCAGGACGCCACCGACGTCACCATCTCCGCGTCGGGCCAGGTGCAGGTCACCCAGCCGGGCAATCCCACGCCCAACGTCGTGGGCACGCTCGAACTCGCCAGCTTCATGAACGAAGGCGGCCTCTCGGCCCAGGGCTCGAACCTGTTCCTCGAGACCGCGGCCTCCGGCGCGCCGACGACGGGCACGCCCGGCACAACCGGCTTCGGCCAGGTCATGCAAGGCTACACCGAAGCGTCCAACGTCGACCCGGTGAGCGAAATCACCGCCCTGATCGTCGCCCAGCGCGCCTACGAGATGAACTCCAAGGTGATCTCGACGGCCGACGACATGCTGGGCGTCGCCAACCAGGTGAAGTCCTAAGCCATGCGTGTGCTCGTCATCGCGGTCGCCGCCGCCGTCCTGGCCGCCGGGCCGGCGCTCGCCGGCCACCCTGTCACGCTCAAGGCGGACACCGCCGACGCAGATGGCCTGGTCACCCTGGGCGACATCTTCGACGGCGCGGGCGCCGCAGCCGGCGTGCCGGTCGCCGCCCGCCAGGGCTCGACGGTCTCGATCGACGCGCTGGCCGTCCAGGGCGTCGCGCGGCGCGCCGGCCTCGACTGGCCGAACAGCGAGGGCTTTCGGACCATCGTGGTCCACGCAGGCCTTGCGGCCCCCTCGCCGAGCGCCGGATCGGCGCGGGGCAACGTCGAGGTCCTGACCTATGCCCACAGCCTGTCGGCCGGCGACATCGTCCAGCCGGGCGACTTGGTCTGGGCCAAGGCCGCCGCTGCACCCAACGACGCGCCCTCCGACGCCGATGCGGTTATCGGCCAGGTGGCCAAGCGGCCCCTGCGGGAGGGCGCAGCGGTCCTGACCCGCGACGTGGGCGCCGCCCAGGTCATCAAGAAGGGCGACATCGTCACCGTGACCTACGAGTCCGGCGGTATCTCGCTGGCCCTGCAGGGCCTGGCCATGGGCGCGGCCGGCGTCGGCGAGACCCTGGCGGTGCAGAACACCGTCTCGAAGAAGATCGTGCCTTCGGTCGTCACGGGACCCGGCCAGGCCGTCGTCGGCCCGCAGGCCGACGAGCTGAAAGCCTCCCGTTCCCGCCGTTACGCCGCCCGCTAGAGGAAAAGTCGAATGCGTATCCGTCTCGCCGCCGCCCTGGTCCTGCTGGCCCCCGCCCTTGGCGGGCTGGGCGCCTGCTCCACCGTCCGCGAAGCCGTGCATGGGCCTGAGCTCGCGCCGGTGGGCTATCCCGCCGCGCTCGCCCCCATGGAGCAGAAGATCCTCACCCGCGACACGCCGCAACCGGCGAGCGCCAACTCCCTGTGGCGGGTGGGCGCGCGGACCTTCTTCAACGATCAGCGGGCGTCCCGGGTCGGCGATATCCTCACGGTGCTGATCGACATCGACGACAGCGCCAAGACCACGAACTCCACCTCCAGTTCGCGGGCCTCGGGCGTCACCGCCGGCATCCCGCACCTCCTGGGCCTTGAATCGAGCCTCGGGAAAATCCTGCCGGGCGGCTTCGATCCAGCCAATGCGCTTTCGACGAACTCCAAGACCACCAACGACGGCGCGGGTGCGGTGAACCGCCAGGAGAAGATCAGCCTGACGATCGCGGCGGTCGTCTCGGGCGTGCTGCCCAACGGCAACCTGGTGATCCAGGGCACCCAGGAGGTGCGCACCAACACCGAGGTGCGTCAGCTCACCGTCGCCGGCATCGTGCGGCCGGAGGATATCTCCTCCTCGAACACCATCCGGCACACCCAGATCGCCGAAGCCCGCATCAGCTACGGCGGTCGCGGCGACATCAGCCGTGTGCAGAAGACCCCGGCCGGCCAGTCGCTGATCGAGCGGTTCACACCGTTCTAACATCTAGAGCCGCGCGCCGCGCCTGCCGTTGACAGAGTAGACTACATATGTAATTTACTCGCGAGACTGAGCGGGGGAATGAAGACATGCACCGGTTCTCGATGGCGGCCCTCGTGTTCGGGCTGGGGACAGCGTTTGTGGGTCCGGCACTCGCGGAACCTCTCAAGGTCGTTTCCAGCGGTGTGGCCGTCAAAATGGCGACCGAGCAACTGGTCGTCCATTCGGCGCAGCTCGACCGAGACGTTCTCATCGAGGTCACGCGTCCCTTCACGCCGCTCACCGCGGGCCAGCGCGTCCCCGCCGTCTATCTCCTGGATGGCGGCTACGAGTTTGGGGGCCTGGAAGGCTGGCTGCTGGGCGGATCCGGCGGCATGACCGAAGCCTACATCGTGAGCGTCGGTTACAGACCCGCGGACTATGGAAAGCGGGATGTCGACCTGACGACCCAGCGTGTCGATCGTGGCGGCAGCGTCGAGGCGGGCCGCGCATACGTATATCGCGCCTTCCTCACGAAGGAGCTGCGCCCCTTCATCGAAGAGCGTTATCAGGTCGATCCAACCCAGGCTGTGCTGGTGGGCCACTCGTCTGGAGGCTCATTCGCAGCGGCGCTGCTCGCCGACGAGCCGGGCGCGTTTTCCGCGTATGTGATCGGCAGCCCGGCAATCTGGAACGAGCCGAACCTGGTGGCGCGGGTTGCAGCGGCGGAGGTCCGCCGGGGCGAACGCATTTTCATCGCCGTAGGCGCAGGCGAAAAGGCTCAGATGACTGAGGGGGCAGCGCGACTGACCGAGGCGCTGAAGAGCCATGCCGGGCTGTCGGTGCGCAGCGAGGTCTTCGCAGGCGCCACCCACCTCTCCTACTATCCTGAGCTGATCGCGCAGGGCTTGCCCTACGTGTTGCGGCCGGCGAAGCCCTAGGCTCGCCAGCCCTTCGCCGCGACGTTGTCGGCGCCCAGGGCCGCCAGCGCGCCGCGCACGATCCCTTCGGCGTCGAGGCCTGCCTGGGCGTACATGGCCTCGGGCTTGTCGTGATCCTGGAAGACGTCCGGCAGCACCAGGCTGCGCACCTTCAGCCCGCGATCCAGCGCGCCATGCTCGGCCAGGGCCTGCAGCACGAAGGACCCGAAGCCGCCAACCGCGCCTTCTTCCACCGTGACCAGCGCCTCGTGCTCGCGGGCGAGCCGCAGGATCAGCTCGACGTCCAGCGGCTTGGCGAAGCGCGCGTCGGCGACCGTGGCCGAGAGACCTCGCGCCGCCAACATGTCGGCGGCCTTCAGCGCCTCGCCCAGCCGCGTGCCGAACGACAGGATGGCGACCGCCGTCCCCTCGCGCACGATGCGGCCCTTGCCGATCTCGTAGGGCTCCGCCAACGCCGGGATCTCCGCGCCGGTCCCCTCGCCGCGCGGATAGCGGAAGGCGCTGGGCCGGTCGTCGATCTCGACGGCGGTGGCGATCGCGCGCGCAAGCTCACCCTCGTCGGCCGGCCCCATCAGCACCATGCCGGGCAAGGCGCCCATGAAGCCGATGTCGAAGGACCCCGCGTGCGTCGGCCCGTCGGCGCCCACCAGTCCGGCGCGATCCATGGCGAAGCGCACCGGCAGGCGCTGGATCGCCACGTCGTGCACCACCTGGTCGTAGCCGCGCTGCAGGAAGGTCGAATAGATGGCCGCGAAGGGCTTCATGCCGTCGGCGGCGAGGCCCGCGGCGAAGGTCACCGCGTGCTGCTCGGCGATACCGACGTCGAAGGTGCGCTCCGGGAACCGCTCGCCGAACAGGTCCAGGCCGGTGCCCGACGGCATGGCCGCGGTGATCGCCACGATCTTCGGATCGAGCTCGGCGCGCTTGATCAGCTCCTGGGCGAAGACCTTGGTGTAGCTGGGGGCGGCGGCCTGGCCCTTGGCCTGCTGGCCGGTGACCACGTCAAACTTCACCACCGCATGGTGCTTGTCGGCGGCGTTCTCAGCGGGGGCGTAGCCCTTGCCCTTCTGGGTGACCACATGGACCAGCACGGGCTTGTCGACGATGGCGCGGGCGTTCTGCAGCACGTGGACGAGGGCGTCCATGTCGTGCCCGTCGATGGGCCCGACGTAATAGAATCCCAGCTCCTCGAAGAAGGTGCCGCCGGTGACCATGCCGCGGGCGTATTCCTCGGCCTTGCGGGCCGCTTCCTGCAAAGGCTTCGGGAAGGCCTTGGCCATCGACTTGCCGACCCGGCGGATCGAGCGGTAGCCGCCGCCGGAGACCAGGCGGGCCATGTAGGCGCTCATCCCGCCCACCGGCGGGGCGATCGACATGTCGTTGTCGTTCAGGATGACAGTGAGTTGCCGGGTGGTCTCGCAGGCGTTGTTCATGGCCTCATAGGCCATGCCGGCGCTCATCGAACCGTCGCCGATCACCGCCACCACGCGGTTGTCCTCGCCCTTGCGGTCGCGCGCTGCGGCAAAGCCGAGAGCGGCTGAGATTGAGGTCGCCGCATGCGCCGCGCCGAATGGGTCGTAGGGGCTCTCGGCGCGCTTGGTGAAGCCCGAAAGCCCGCCGCCCTGGCGCAGGGTGCGGATGCGCGCCCGGCGTCCGGTCAGGATCTTGTGCGGGTAGGCCTGGTGGCCGACATCCCAGATCAGGATGTCCCTGGGCGTGTCGTAGACGTGGTGCAGCGCCACGGTCAGCTCCACCACGCCCAGGCCCGCGCCCAGGTGCCCGCCGGTCTGCGAAACCGCCTCGATCGTCTCGGCGCGAAGCTCGTCGGCCAGGGTCTTCAGCTGGGCGATCGAGAGCTCGCGCGTGTCGGCGGGCGAGGCGATCGTGTCGAGCAGCGGGGTTTCAGGCATGGGCAAAGCGAACCGAACCGGGACGAAACTAGTTGCGGCGCTCTAGCACGAAATCGACGCTCGCCCGCAGGAATTCAGCCGCTGCGCCAAAGGGCTCCAGGTGGCTTTTCGTCTGGTCCGCCAGTACGCTGAGCCGTCCACGCGCCGCCTCGACGCCCAGCAGGGTGACGAAGTTTGCCTTGCCCTTGGAGGCGTCCTTGCCGACCGCCTTTCCGAGGCTTGTCGCATCCCCTTCGGCGTCCAGCAGGTCGTCGACGATCTGGTAGGCCAGGCCGAGGTCGTGGGCGAAGGCCAGCATCGTATGCCGCTCCGAATCTTTGGCTCGCGCCAGCACCAGCGGCAGCTCGAACGCACAGGCGATCAGGGCGCCGGTCTTCAGCCGCTGCATGCGCGCCACACCGCCCAGGTCGTCACGCACCCCCAGGATGTCGATCATCTGGCCGCCCGCCATGCCCTTCGCGCCGGCCGCCTGGGCGAGCTTAATGATCAGCTCGGCGCGCAACGCGCCGTCCGTGTGGGTGTCCGGGTGCGCCAGGATCTCGAAGGCCGCCGTCTGCAGGGCGTCGCCGGCCAGCACCGCCGTCGCCTCGTCATAGGCCTTGTGCACGGTGGGCCGGCCGCGCCGCATGTCGTCGTCGTCCATGCAGGGCAGGTCGTCGTGGATCAGGCTGTAGGCCTGGATGCATTCGAGCGCGCAGGCGGCTCGCAACACTGAACGCTCCGGCACGTCGAACATCTTGCCGGTTTCCAGCGCGAAGAAGGTCCGCAGCCGCTTGCCGGGCCCCAGCGCCGCATAGCGCATGGCCTCGGTCAGCCGCCCTTCCGGGCCATCGGCGCGCGGCAGGAGCTCGTCCAGGGCCACGGTGACCAGATCGGCGGCCTGGGCCACCCGCTGGGCCAGCGGCTCCGCTGATTGCACAGCGGGCATCAGGTGAACTCGGCGGGCTCAACACCTTGAGCGCCGGCCGCGCCCACGACGATCTTCTCCACGCGCAGGCGCGCAGCCTCCAGCCGGGCTTCGCAGTGCGCCTTCAGCGCCGCGCCGCGCTCGTACATCTGGATGGAATCCTCCAGCGGCGCTTGGCCGGACTCCAGGCGCGCCACGATCTGTTCCAGCTCGGCGAGCGCTTGTTCGAAGGTCAGGGCGGCGATTTCAGTCGGTTCGGGCATGGCTATCACCTAGCGCCGCTCGAAGCGCCGCGTCGACCAGTACTTGTAGCCTTCGCGCAGGGTCATTTGCCAGCCGCGGCGGCGAAGCTCGCGCCCGATCATGACGTTGAAGAAGCCGTGCGCGACGACAACCACGTTCTGGCCGGCCAGGGCCACAGCCTCCAGCTTGCATGCCGCCGCCTCGGCGCGGGTCTCGGCCTCCCTGCGCGTCTCGCCGCCTTCGTGGTGGTTGAAGAACCACCACCAGAACCGCGCCAGGAACCCCCACAGCTTGGGCGAGAGCCGGATCCACGCGGGCCAGTTGGGCGGCGGCAACGGCGCCTCGATCAGCAACGCCTCCTGGGTGAACGCCCGGCCCGCCCCCAGCGCCTGGGCGCTCTCGATGGCCCGCAGCCGGGTCGAGGAGATGAGCACGTCGCAGGTGTCGACGAACGCCGCGAGCGCCGCCGGCGGCGTCTGGCCGGGCGCCAGGCCCATGATCTCGTAGCGCGCCCAGAAGTCGCGGTAATCCCGCGCGGAGAGTTTCACCTTGCGCGACAGCGCCGGCTCCCCGTGGCGGGCGAGGGTGATCGTACCAGGCGCGATGGACCGCTCGGCGGTCACAGCGTCGGCCAGTCCATCCGAACGGCTGGCGTGCAACCCCTCACCCGTCTTGTCCCTACCCCACCGAAAGGGCCCGCACGTGCGCGAGCGCAGACGAGCCCAGAGCCTCAAGGTCGTAACCGCCCTCGAGCGAGGACACAACCCGGCCCTTGGCGTGCCGATTGGCCACCGAGGCGATGGCGCGCGTAGCCCAGGCGAAGTCCTCCGCCTCCAGCGACTGGCCGCCGGCGCCCAGCGGGTCGCGGACGTGGGCGTCGAAGCCCGCGGAGACGATGATCAGGTCCGGGCCGAACGCATCGACCTGGGGCATCAGGCTCTCGAAGGCCTTGCGCCAGACGTCCCGCGACGCCCCTTCCGGCGAGACGGCGTTGGCGATGTTGGGCGAGGTCGGCTCCGACGGGTGGCCGGTGCCGGGCCACATCGGCCACTGCTGGATCGAGGCCAGGAACAGGCCCGGCTGTCCGTCGAACGCGGCCTGGGTGCCGTTGCCGTGGTGGATGTCGAAGTCCACGACGGCCACCTTGGCGAGCCCGGCGGCCTGGGCGGCGCGCGCGGCGATCGCCACGTTGGAGAAGATGCAGAAGCCCATCGGCAACCCAGGCTCGGCGTGGTGCCCCGGCGGCCGCACCGCACAGAAGGCCCGCTTGGCCTCGCCGGCCGCGACGTCGCGCACGGCGCTGATCACCGCCCCGGCCGCCCGGCGCGCGGCGTTCAGGCTGCCCGCCGACATGAAGGTGTCCTCGTCGAGCTTCAGCTTGCCGGCCCCCGGCCGGGCGGCGAAGATCGCGTCGATGTAGGCTCGCCCGTGGACCCGCGCGAGGTCGGCCTCCTCCGCCAGCGGCGCGTCGCGCACCACGTACTTCAGGTCACTGGCGTCGCTCAGCGCATCGGTCACCGCGCGCAGCCGATCCGGTCGCTCGGGGTGCCGTTCGCCTGGACGGTGGTCGAGCATGTCGACATGGGTGTAGAGCGCGATGGTCATGCCTTATCCTAGCGTAGATTCTGCCACGCCCGATGCCTGAACCCCTGATCCGCCGCGCAGGCTCCGCCGACGCCGAAGCCCTTGCCGGGCTGGGCGTCACGACCTTCGTCGAGACGTTCGGGCGCCTCTATACGCCGTCGGATCTGCAGGCCTACCTGGCGGAAGCCTACGACCTGAACCGGACCCGCGCCGACCTGGCGGACCCGGCGAAGGCGTCCTGGCTCGTCGAGGCGGACGGCGAGGCGATCGGCTACGCCCTGGCCGGCCCCTGCGCGCTGCCGCATCCCGAGGTCACGCCCGCGTGCGGCGAGCTGAAGCGCCTCTATTTCCGGAAGGCCTGGCGGAATGGCGGCCTCGGCGCGCGCCTGTTCGCCGAGGTCATGGCCTGGCTGCAGTCCGAGGGTCCGCGGGCGGTGTGGATCGGCGTCTGGTCGGAAAACCACGGCGCCCAGCGATTCTATTCACGGCACGGCTTCGAGAAGGCGGGGGAATACGATTTCCACGTCGGCGCTCAAATCGATCTTGAGTTCATCTTCCGGCGGGCCGCGGAGAGTTTTTGCGCGAATACCGCAGAACGGGCGACAAGAGAACACAATCTCGCCTGAATCTATTCTCAGGTCGGTCGAATATTGCCGCGATTTAACCTTTGACCGGCTTGGCGGAAAGCTCCGCTTTTGGGACCTTGCGCCGGGCGCAACAAGGGTTCGGAACGGCGGTCGGCATGATCAGGATCGGCTACGTCAGATTTCGCGACGCGCGGCGCGGGGCCGATCAGGCCGATCAGGCCGTCGCCTTGAAGGCCCTGGACTGCCACGTGGTGCGGTGCGAGGCGCCGCTGGCCCTGGGCGGGGCGGACCTCTCGGTGCTGAATTCGATCCTCGATTTCATGGCCGACGGTGATGAGCTGGTCGTGCTTCGCCTTGAGCAACTGGCCGCGAGCGGCCGCGGGCTGCTGCAGGTGCTGGAACGCCTGGAGGCGCGCGGCGCCAGCCTGCGGGTGGTCGAGCCGGAACTCTGTAGCCACGGGCCCGGCGGTCAGGCCCTGCGCGCCGCGATCGAAGCGGTGGCGGCGATCGAGCCGGCAAGCGCCCGCCCGCGCCGGCCCGCCGCCAGTCAGGAAATCCGCGCTCTGCAGAGCGCCGGCGTCGGCCCCGTCGAGATCGCCCGCCGCCTTGGCATCTCGCGGATGACCGTGTGGCGCAAGCTGAAGGCCATGGAAGCCTGCAACTGACCTCTTAGTCGGCGGCGTGGGCCGCGCCTCCGCCGGACAGCGTCTTGCGGGTGAACCAGACGAACGGGATCAGCACCACCATCAGCCAGGCCGAGATCCAGAAGATCTGGTCGGTCGCCAGCAGGAAGGCCTGATTGGTCACCTGGTTGGTCACCGCGCCGACCGCCTGCTGCAGGCTCAAGCCGGCGCCCCGCAGCTTCTGGATGGCGCCGACGAAGGCCGGGTCGGTGGACCCCATGACCTCCGCAAGACGGCTCTGGTGCAGGGTCGCGGACTGCTCCCAAAGGGTGGTGACCAGCGAGGCCGCGAAGCTGCCGGCGGTGATCCGCGCGAAGTTGTAGAGCCCGGAGGCCTGCGGGACCTGGTGCCCGGGGACGCCGTTGAGGGTGAGCGTGATCATCGAGACGAAGAAGGTGCTCATCGCGATGCCCTGCACGAGCATCGGCACGACCAGGGTCGCGAAGCTCACCTCCGTGGTGAACTGCGAGCGCAGGAAGAACGAGCCCGCGAAGGCTGCGAGCGAGATGGTCGCCGTCCAGCGCGCGTCGAGCTTGTTCATCATCCGCGCCGCGAACGGGGTCAGGAACACCGCCACCACCCCTGACGGCGCCGCGACCAGCCCCGCCCAGGTCGCGATATAGCCCATCCGGGTCTGCAGCCAGAGGGGTTGCAACAGGTTCGCGCCGAAAAACAGCGCATAACCGATGCACGAGACGACGGTGGCAATGACGAAGTTCGGCGACTTCATCAGCGAGAGGTCGACGATCGGATGCTCCTCGTTCAGCTCCCAGATCAGCCAGGCCGTGAAACCGATCAACGCGATGATCGCCTCGACGACGATTGCCGGCGAGTTGAACCAGTCGGCGTCCTTGCCGGTGTCGAACATCACCTGCAGCGCCCCGACCCAGGTGAGCAGCAGGAAGAAGCCGGTGCGGTCGATCGGCACGGTGCGCGTCGGGGTCTCGCGGCTTCGCATGTTGCGCCAGCAGAGGACGGCGCAAACCAGCCCCACCGGCAGGTTGATCAGGAAGATCCACGGCCAGGAGATGTTGTCGGAGATGTAGCCGCCGAGGATCGGCCCGCAGATCGGCGCCACCAGGGTGGTCATCGACCAGATCGCCAGGGCCGTACCGCGCTGCGCGGCCGGGAAGATCATGATCAGCAGCGCCTGCGAACCCGGGATCATCGGCCCCGATACCGCGCCCTGCAGGATGCGGAAGACGATCAGCGACGGCAGGTTCCAGGAGATGCCGCAGAGGAACGAGGCGAGCGTGAACAGCGCCACCGAGCCCACGAACGTCTTCACCACCCCGTAGCGCATCATCAGCCAGCCGGTCAGCGGCACCGAGACGCCATTGGCCACTGCGAACGAGGTGATCACCCAGGTGCCCTGGCTGGTGCTGACGCCGAGGTTGCCGGCTATGGTCGGGATCGAGACGTTGGCGATGGTCGAGTCCAGCACCTGCATGAAGGTGCCGAGCGCCAACGCGATGGAGGTGATCGCCAGCAGGGCGCCCGTCATCGGGGCGGGCATGGCGGGCGATGCGGCTGCGTTGTCGGACATGGCCGGCTCCTATCGACCCGGACGGCTCAGTTGGCGCCGGAGATGTCGACCTTGACCTTCATCGACAGCCCGACCCGCAGCGGGTGCTGCGCTAGCTCCTTGGGGTCGAGGTCGATGCGCACCGGCAGGCGTTGGACGACCTTGATCCAGTTGCCCGAGGCGTTCTGGGCCGGGATCAGCGAGAAGGCCGAACCGGTGCCGCCGGAAAGGCCGCGCACGCGCCCGTGGAACTTCACGCCCGAGCCGTAGAGGTCGGAGGTCAGGATCACCGGCTCGCCCGGGCGCACCTTCTTGAGCTGCACTTCCTTGAAGTTGGCGTCCACATAGGCCTCCGCGGCAGGGACGATGGCCATCAGCGGCGCGCCGACCGCCACCTGCTGGCCGACCTCGACCTGCTTCTTGGAGACGATGCCGCTGACCGGCGCCTTGATCACCGTGCGGTCCAGCGCGAGCTGGGCGGCGTCCAGCTTGGCCTTGGCCGCCGCGACCTCGGGGTTCTGCTCGAGGCTGACACCGGCGATCAGTACGTGGTTGGCTTCACGGCTACCGAGCGCCGCCTGCCGCGCCGCCGTGGCCTGGGCGAGCTCCGCCTGGGCCTGGGCGAACTTGTTGCGCGCGTCGGTCAGCTCGTCGCCGGAGACCGCGCCGGAGGCCGACAGCGTCTGGCGCCGCGTCAGGTCGGTGCGCGCCCGCTCCAGGTCGGACCTGGCGCGGGCGATGTCGGCGTCGCGGGCGCTCACCTGGCCGGCGAGCGCGGTATCGCTGGCCGCATAGCCGCGCACCTTGCGTTCGGCCTGGCCCAGGGCCGCCTGCGCCTGCTCGACGAGGATCCGAGCATCGGAGTCGTCGAGGGTGACCAGCGGGTCACCGGCCTTGACCGACTGCGTCTCTTGCACCAGCACCTTGGCGACCGGCCCGGCCACCAGCGGCGTCACCTGGGCCACCTCCGCACCGACATAGGCATTGTCGGTCGAAACGCTCTTGCCGGCGAATATCAGCCACCAGGCCCCATAGAGCACGGCGGCGATCAACACCGCGGCGGCGAGCCAGGTCAGAAGCCGCGTGCGCCGCGCCCGGGCGGTGGCCTGGCTGCTCGCCACGCCGAGCGGCTCGGCGGCAGGGGCTTTGGAAAGGGTGGCGGTGTTGGACATCGAGGTGGTCCTTGGCGTTCGGTCGAGGGTCAGATGGGATGTCAGGCGGCGGCGTGGAACCCGCCGCCCAGCGCGCGGACGAGCTGGACGTCGAGGGCGAGCGCGCGGGCATCGAGGTCGGCGACGGTGCGGCGGCGGCGAAGCACCCCCTGCTCGGCCAGAAGAACCGTCGGATAGGTGGCGAGCCCGCCCTGGTAGCGCAGCTTGGCGATACGGTAGGCGTCCTCGCTGGCCGCGAGCGCCGCACGGGAATCGGCAAGCTGGGCCGAGAGCGCCTTGCTGGAAGCGACGACGTCGGCGACTTGGCGGAAGGCCTCTGTCACGGCGGCGTCATAGCTCGCTACCGCCGCGTCGCGATCAGCCTCGGCGCCGCGATACCCCGCGCGCAGGCGTCCGCCGTTGAAGATCGGCAGGCTGACCGCCGGCCCCACCGACCCGATGTCGGAGCCCGACGTCGTGAGCTTGTTCAGGAACAGCGACTGCACGCCGATGAAGGCGGCCAGGTTCACATCCGGGAAGAAGGCGGCGCGCGCCTCATGGATGCGCTCGGCCGCGGCTTCGGCGCGCCAGCGGGCTGCGGTCACGTCCGGGCGGCGGCCCACCAGGTTGGCGGCGATTTCGCTCGGCAGGCCCAGCGGCTTCAGCGCCGCCGCGCTCGGCCGCGTCAACGCCAGGCCGCGGTCGGGGCCTGCGCCGGCCAATGCTGCCAGCCGGTTGCGGGTCAGCGCGATCTGTTCGTCGACGGCGGCGAGGTCGGCCTTGGCCTGCAGGGGCTCAGCCTCCGCCTGGCGCTGCTCGGCCAGGGTGTCGAGACCATTGGCGACGCGGCTTTTCACGAGCTGGCTCGTCTCGCCCTGCACCGCCATGGCGCGCTCGGCCACGTCGCGTTCGGCGTAGAGCCGGGCGAGATCCGCGTAGGCCGCGGCCACATTGGTCGAAAGCATCAGGCGCGCCTCGGCGGCGTCGGCCTCGGCGGCGCGCGCGTCGGAGACGGCCGCGGCCACCGCGGCGCGGTTCTTGCCCCAGAAGTCCAGTTCCCAGCTGAAGTCCAGCGTCGCGCGGCCATAGTCGTTGTAGCCCTGTGGCACGAACTGCGGCGGGATCCCCAGGTTGTAGCTCTGCTTCATCTCCTCGGCGCTGGCGTTGGCCGAAACCGTCGGAAGCGTCCGCGACCGCGCGATCGCCGCCATCGCTTCGGCCTTGCGCACCCTCGCCTGCGCCGCCGCCAGGTTCGGCGAGCCGGCCAGCGCTTCCTCCATCAGCCCGTCGAGTTGGCGGTCGCCATAGGCCGTCCACCAGCCATCGCCGGGCCACTCGGCGCGCGGCGCGGCGAGGCTCTCGGCGGTCGCATAGGATTGCGGCGCTTTCGCCACCCGCGCCGGGGTCGGCGCCGGAAGGCTGGCGCAGGCGCTGAGCGCGGTCGCCGCCAGAAGGCCGGCCACCGCCATCGGCAGACGAGAGCGTTGCGGCGAAGGGAGGAAACGGCTCATGAGCAGACTCTTGTCATACCGTACGGTACGGTCATATATTGCGGTGGAGCATATAGCGAGCGCCGCTGCGGCGCGTCAAGACTGACCATACGGTACGGTTGGAAAAAAGATGCAACTGACGAAAACCAGACTGGATCGCGACGCCCGCCGGGAGCTCATCCTGGACGTGGCGCAGGAGGTCTTCCTGGAAGAAGGTTTCGCCAACGCCTCCATGTCGACCATCGCCGCGCGATTGGGCGGCTCGAAGGGTACGCTCTACAACTACTTCAAGAGCAAGGACGACCTGTTCGTCGCCTATGTAGAGCGCCGGTGCCTGTGGCAACAGGACGAGACCTTCGCCCTGAAGCCCGGCGAGACCGCGCGCCAGGCCCTGCAGCGCATCGGCCGCTCCTTCCTGGCCCATGTGATGAACGAGACGACGCTGCGCAACTTCCGCCTGATCGTCGCCGAGGCGGAGCGGGCGCCGGAGATCGGGCGGACCTTCTACGAGGCCGGCCCCGAGCGCGGCACGGCGCGCCTGGCGGACTTCATGGCCGCGCTCGACGCCGTCGGGGCGCTTGACGTGCGCGGCGACCCGCTAGTCGCCGCCCAGCACTTCCTGGGCCTGATCCAGGCGCCTACGTTCAAGGGCCGGCTTTGCAACGCCGTTCCCGAGTTCAGCGGAAAGCAGATGGACGAGGTCACCACGCGAGGCGTGCAGACCTTCCTGCGCGCCTACGCCCCGAAGGCCTGAGCACCGCTCACCAGCCCTCGCGCCGCCGCCGCGCCTGGACGAACCCCACGAACGCCCTCAGCGCCGAGGGCGGGTGGCGCCGGCTCGGATAGTAGAGCAGCGGGCCAGGAAAATGTTCGGCCCAGTCGTCCAGCACGCTGACCAGGCGCCCCGACGCCACGTAGGGCGCCGCGAACCCGTCGAAGGTCGCGTGGAAGCCCACCCCGTCCAGGGCCGCCCGCAGCAGCAGGCTCGAGCTTGACGAGATCAGCGGCCCCCGGACCGGAACGGTCACAGCCTCGCCGTCCTTTTCGAAATGCCACGGCGGCTCCGCGCCGCTGGGAAAGCGCACCTGTAGGCACGGCCGGTCGAGCAGGTCGCGCGGATGGGTCGGCGCGCCGTGGCGGGCGACCAGTTCCGGCGCTGCAACGATCACGAAGTTCTGCGGCGGCCCCAGGGGCATGGCGACCATGTCCTGCGCCAGGCTCTCCTCCCAGCGCACGCCTGCGTCGAAGCCCTTGGCGACGATGTCGACCAGGGCGGTCTCCGCGACGATCTCCAGCCGCACGGCCGGATAGGCCGCCAGGAAGTCGGCGACCAGCGGGGCGATCGCCAGGTCCACAGCCGGCTCGGGCGCGTTGATCCGCAGCGTTCCGGACGGTTGCGCCTGCGCCGAGCGCGCCGCGTCCACCGCCGCGGCGATCTGGCCGAGCGCCGGCTGTAGCGAGCTGAGCAAGGCGGCGCCCGCCTCCGTCAGCGCCACGCTGCGGGTGGTGCGGTTGAGCAGGCGCACGCCAAGCCGCGCCTCCAAATCGCGCAGGTTCTGACTGAGCGTCGAGGCCGATACGCCGCGCTCCACCGCCGCGCGCCGGAAGTTGCCGTGCCGCGCGATCGCCGCGAAGCTGTCCAGCGCGCCGAGATCCATTCTGTCCATTGTTCGGATTTCCGCACAGTCCGTTTGGCACTATGCCGCTAATCCTTTGGAATGCGCAGGCCTAGTTTGCAGGCTGTCCCGGCGATGGGGCTGGCAGGAGGTTCACGATGAAGATGCGCAAACTCGGCAAGACCGGTCCCGAAGTCTCCGCCATCGGCCTCGGCGCGATGGGCATGTCGGGCATGTACGGGCCGTCGGACCGGCAGGAGAGCCTGGCTACGATCCACGCCGCGCTCGACGCCGGAATCAATCTGATCGACACCGGCGACTTCTACGGCATGGGCCACAACGAGATGCTGATCGGCGAAGCGCTCAAGGACGGGGCGCTCAAAGGCCGCAGCCGCGACGACGTCCTGCTCAGCGTGAAGTTCGGCGCCCAGCGCGGGCCCGACCAGTCCTGGATCGGTTTCGACGCCCGGCCCTCCTCGGTCAAGACCGCCTGCGCCTACAGCCTGCAGCGTCTGGGCCTCGACCACATCGACATCTACCGCCCCGCCCGCCTCGACCCCAACGTGCCGATCGAGGACACCATCGGCGCCATCGCCGAGCTGGTGCAGGCGGGTTACGTGCGCCATATCGGCCTTTCGGAAGTCGGCGCGGCGACCATCCGCCGGGCCGCCGCCGTCCACCCGATCGTCGATCTGCAGATCGAGTATTCCCTGATCTCCCGGGGCGTGGAGGATGAAATCCTGGCCGTCACCCGCGAGCTCGGCGTCGCGATCACCGCCTATGGCGTGCTGAGCCGCGGCCTGATCGGCGGCCACATGCAAGGCGCGATCGCCACGACAGGCGTCCACGGCCAGGGCGACTTCCGCGGCCACAGCCCGCGCTTCCAGGGCGAGAACCTGCAGAGGAACCTGGCCCTGACCGAGGCCCTGCGGGCGGAAGCCGGCAAGCTCGGCCTCTCACCCGCCCAGGCCGCGATCGCCTGGGCGCTGGCCAAGGGCGACGACATCGTCCCGGTGATCGGCGCTCGCACCCGCGCGCGCCTGGCGGAGGCGCTGGGCGCGCTCGACAAGCCGCTGACGCCGGACGCCGTGGCCGCCCTCGAAGCGGCCGTGCCGAAAGACGCCGCGGCCGGTGACCGCTATCCCGCGATGCAGATGGCCAACCTGGACAGTGAGCGGCGTTCTTCCCGCCCTTGATGGGCAGGGAGGCAGGGAACTGGACATCGCGGAGCCGACGCCCCATCCTCCGCGTTCAAACAGACGTTCGTTACGAGGGGCAGCCGCCCATGTTCATGCGTTTCTTCACTGAGCTTCGCCAGGCCAAGGTGCCGGTGACGCTGAAGGAATACCTCATGCTCATGGAGGGGCTGGACAAGCAGGTCATCGATCGCTCGGTCGACGATTTCTACTACCTGTCCCGCGCCGCCCTGGTGAAGGACGAGAAGAACATCGACAAGTTCGACCAGGTCTTCGCCCACGTCTTCAAGGGCCTGGAGCGGATGGGCGACGACGTCACCGCCGACATCCCGGCCGAATGGCTGAAAAAGCTCTCCGACCAGTTCCTCACCGAGGAGGAGAAGGCGCAGATCGAGGCCATGGGCGGCTTCGACAAGCTGATGGAGATGCTGGCCGAGCGCATCAAGGAGCAGAAGGAGCGCCACGAGAAGGGCGACAAAGCGATCGGCACGGGCGGAACCTCGCCCTTCGGCGCCGACGGCTATCACCCCGAAGGCATCCGCATCGGCCAGGACAAGGGCCGTCACGGCAAGGCGATCAAGGTCTGGGACAAGCGCGAGTACAAGAACCTCGACGACCAGGTCGAGCTCGGCACCCGCAATATCAAGGTCGCTCTGCGCCGCCTGCGCAAATGGGTGCGCGAGGGTTCGCCCGACGAACTCGACATGAACGGCACCATCCACGGAACCGCCGAGAAGGGCTACCTCGACATCCACATGCGCCCCGAGCGGCGCAACAAGATCAGCGTGCTGATCTTCTTCGACATCGGCGGGTCGATGGACAGCCACATCAAGGTCTGTGAGGAGCTGTTCTCGGCCGCCCGCTCCGAGTTCAAGAACATGGAGTTCTACTACTTCCACAACTGCCTCTACGAGAGCGTGTGGAAGGACAACCGGCGCCGTCACGCCGAGAAGATCAACACCTGGGACGTGCTCCACAAGTTCCCGCACGACTACAAGGTGATCTTCGTCGGCGACGCCACCATGAGCCCCTATGAGATCACCTATCCCGGCGGCTCGGTGGAGCACTGGAACGAGGAAGCCGGCGCCGTCTGGATGGATCGGGTGGCCAACATCTATTCGCACATGGTCTGGCTGAACCCGACCGCCGAGCGGCACTGGGACTACACGCCCTCGGTCGGCGTCCTGAAGCAGCTTATGAACGACCGCATGTTCCCGCTGACCCTGGCCGGGCTGGAAAAGGCCATGAAGGAGCTCGCCCGCTAGACGGGATCCCATGAGCGACAACCTGACGAACGAGGCCCCACAAGACCTCGAGACCGAACAGACCGAAGCCGCCACCAAGGCCGCCGTGTTCTGCGCCGCCGAGCGGCTGTTCGCCCTGCACGGCTTCCAGAACGTCTCCGTGCGAGACATCACCGCCGAGGCCGGCGTCAACCTGGCGAGCGTGAACTACCACTTCGGCTCCAAGGACGCCCTGCTGTTCGAGATCTTCCGGCGGCGCACGGGCGAGCTGAACCGCGAGCGGGCGCGGATGCTGCATGAGGCCAACGACCGCCACGACGGCAAGCCGCCGGTGCGCGACATCCTCGAGGCCCTGTTCGCCCCACCGCTGCGCTGGGCCGATCCCGCCAACGACCGGCGGATCAGCGTCCAGTTCATCATCCGGGCGCGGTCTGAGGGCACGGCGGAGATGCGCGACGCCCTGCAGAACGACGTCAGCCACCTGGCGCGCTTCGCGGAGGCGCTGAAAGCCGCGCGCCCCGACCTGCCGGCGGAGACCGTCTACTGGCGGCTGCACTTTGCGCTGGGCATGGTTCACAACAACCGCTTCGTCGAGTTCGACCGGCTGCATCACCTGTCCGATGGCCTGACGCGCGAAGGCGACGTGGCCGCCCTGCTCAGCCGCATGCTGGATTTCGCCGAGGCGGGCTTCCTCGCCGCCTAAAAGCCTTCCTGTGCGACCACCGCGGTCACGCCGGCCTTGCGGAAGGTCACGCCCCGGTAGGTCGCCTCTCCGTTCCGCTCGGCCGCGCCGGTCAGTTGCAGGAACGTCGCCCAACGGTCCTCCGGCAGCAGCAACACCCGCCCCGTGGCGTCCTGATGAGCGTCGATCTCCAGATCGGCCTCTTCGCGGATATTGCGCGCGCCAGCCTTCGCCGGGTCGCGCTCATCGAGATGGGTCGGAGCGGGCGTGGTCATGTGACGCCAACCGTCGGCGCGGCGCGCGGTTCCGCCTAGGCGGCCTTCGTCAGGACGATCGTCGCCTCGAGCGTCTGCTCCTGCTTGGCGTGGACGGTGATCGCCGCATCGAATGTATCGAGGATGCCCATCGCCCAGTCGGGTAGCGAGAGGTCGCTGCGCCCGGTCGCCAGCCGCAACTGAACCGCGGCGATGTCGCGATAGAGGGTCTTGTGGGTGTTGTGCGGCACGAAGCGCACCGTCTCGAACCCGCCCGCCTGCGCCATGGCCTGCACCCGGGTGCGCGAGAACAACCACTTGTCGTCCAGCGCGTGGAAGGCGGGGTCCTTCGTATCCGGATCGCTGCGCGCGGCAATGTCGCGCGCGAGGTTCGTCAGGGCGGTTTCGGCCGCCGGATCCAGCGGTGACTTTCGCAGCAGCGCCTCGGCCAGGATGCGCTCGAACGCCAGCCGCACGATCGCCCAGCCGTTGAACGGTTCGAAGAAGATCGCGTGGCCGCCGGGCTTCAGCGCGCGGCCGGCGGCGGCCACCCCGCGCTCCGGGCTGTCCAGGTGGTGCAGGATCGAGGCGCCGGTGACGAGATCGAAGGCGCCCGGCGAAACCGTCTCGCTCATGGCGTCCATCTTCACGCAGGCCACCTCGTCCGCCGCGCCCTCGGCCAGGACGTAGTTCGCCAGCATGGCCAGCAGTTCGCCGGAGAGGTCGGTCGCCACCATCCGCGCGCCGGGAAACAGCCTGCGGCAAGGCACGACGGAATTGACGCCCGAACCGCTACCAACGTCGAGGATCAGCGGCCGTTGGGCCACGGCGATCCCGGAAGCCTCCAGCCCCTGGCGGAACAGTTTTTCGAAGTGGTCGCTGGCCGCATAGCGCCGGTGATATTCCTCGGCGTTGGCCTTGAACTGGTCGGTGATGGTGGCGCTGGAGGCCTGATCCTCGACGCTCCAGACCAAGACCTCGCCACCGTCGCTCTGCAGGTGCGGCGAAAGCTCGGCGCGGAACAGCGGCGCAGCCCAGGCCGGCGGGCGACCGCCCGGCGTGCGGGGCGCCGCGGCCGGCTTGCCGCGCAGGAGGTTCATCAGCGACGCCATCGTCCCACCCCTAAGGGAAGGTCGCAGGGCAGGCAATCAGGCGGCCAGGCTCCAGGCGAACTTCAAATCGTCGACAAACTGGGCGTAGGCCTGGGCCTTGGCGTCCGCGTCGGGCACGCGCAGCAGGTAGGACGGGTGATAGGTCACCACGCCCTGCGCCTGGTCGGCCAGCTGCAGCGCCTGATGGCGCATCTTGCCGATCAGCGTCGCCCTGCCGAACACCGACAGCGCCGCCGTCGCGCCCATGGCCACGATCACCCTTGGCCGAACGAGGCGGCGCTCGGCGTCCAGCCACCAGCGGCAGGCGGTGATCTCCCCGGTGTTGGGCGTCTTGTGGATGCGCTTCTTGCCGCGCAACTCGTGCTTGAAGTGCTTGACGGCGTTGGTGACGAAGGCCTGGTCGCGGGGCACGCCGGCGGCGGCGAGCGCCTTGTCCAGCACCTGGCCCGCCGGTCCCACAAAGGGGCGCCCGGCCAGGTCTTCCTGGTCGCCGGGCTGCTCGCCCACCAGCATCAGCTTCGCGCGGCCCGGCCCCTCGCCCGCCACGCCTTGCGTCGCGTCGCGGTAGAGGTCGCAGCGGCGGCACATCTGCACGCCGGCCTGCACGGCCTCCAGGCTGGTCGCCGCCTCGCCGTCAAAGGCGGCGTCGCGACTGGCCCGCTGCGCCGCGCGCACGACGCGGCGGGAGGGCTCGGAGGGCGCTTGGCTGACCATGGAACTGGTTCGGGTCTCGGCGCGAGCGATCAGGTCCGGAATGAGCCGCGCCTCGGGCAGGTTCCGCCAGTAGCGCTTGGGCATCTCCCTGCGCATCGCGTCCACCTCCAGCCGCGCGGGGTTGAAGATCGAGGCGTAGTAGGTACGCCAATAGTCCTCGAGGCCGTCCTCGCGCGGCGCGTCGGCGGGATCGGCGCCCGGCAGCATCACGAGGCTTTCGCGGTCCCAGTGGGCGCAGGCGTCCGGCGTCAGGATCGAGAAGTTCATCGTCGCGAAGCGGCGCACGAAGAACGGCGCGGTGATCTCGGTCACCCGGTGCGCCGGCTCGAACCAGGCGACGTGGCTCTCCTCGCCCGGGCCGGCCACCTGCCGGAATTGCGCGAACGCCTTCATCTTGCTCGCCGCCAGGCCCACCGCCTTGGCGAAGCCTTGCGCCTTGCGCACGTCCGGATCGGCATGCCGGCGCAGCAGATGCGGTTCGCGCTGCAGGCGCCAGAGCAACCGATAAAGCAGCGCGAACCGCTCGTCAGAGCGGTGCAGGATCGCCTTGTCGGCCAGTTCGATGAAATCCCGAGGCACCGTGAACACGGGCCCGCCAGCAGCCGGGGCCGGCGCGCCCTCGCCGAAGAGCTCGCCCGCCCCGTCCACGGTCCAGAGCGCCTCGCCTGGCGCGACCTGGCTGGCGCGCAGCGCCCGCGCCGCATCGCGCCAGCCGGCGAGATCGGTTTCGGAAGCCAGGCGCACGGTGAACATCAGAGGAGCTTCAGGTCGGGGTCAGCGATCCGCCCGTTGTAATGTTCTATATTTGTTCTGTCCAGAGTGCTTCCCGCTCACGGGAGATCATCGTGAGTGGACGAGACGGGCTCTGGATGTGGGGCGACGACCCTGTTCATCCCGATTGGCTTGGTCACGCCAATCGGGATGAACAGGCCCTAGCGGCTTCCGCCTTTCGGCCAGACTCTGCTAGAGCAGGGTCATTGAATTCATCCATTGCCCTCGAAGGAGCCGCCCGACCGGCGCGTTAGGCCGGCGAGCGGCGTCGCGATTTGGACGCCAAGATTGAAGCCGCAACCGACGACGCGGGCGAGGACAGCCTCGTCGCCCGCGAGGCCGCCTATGAGAAGTTCGTCTGGGACAACCTGAGACGCAACTACCTCGGCAACTACCTGCACGGCATGCTGGGCATGACGGGTTTTCGCCTGTTCAACGCGCCAACCTTCCTGCCCTCCTACATCCACCAGGTGTCGGGTTCGAACGCCATCGTCGGCCTGGCGATCGCGTTGCAGCAGGTGGGCGGCGTGATCTCGCCGATCTTCACCGGCGCCAAGGTCGAACATCGCAAGAAGGTGATGCCGGCGGCCATGTGGATGGGAAGCCTGGGCCGCGCCGCGATCCTGATGGTGGCGCTGTCCGGCTGGTTCCTGAAGGGCAAGCCGCTGGTCGCCGCGCTCCTCATCTTCATCTTCCTGTTCGGCCTCTTCATGGGCGCCCAGCGGGTGGTGTTCAGCCTCTTGATGTCGAAGGTGATCCCACTCAGTCGGCGCGGCCGGCTGCAGGCGTGGCGCAATGCCACCGGCGGGGCGATCGCCGCGGTGCTGGCCTGGGTGGCGGGCCGCTACTTCATCGCCCCCAACCTGTTCGGCAACGGCTATTCCACCACCTTCCTGTTCGGCTTCGTGCTGACCAGCCTGGGCCTGTCCGCGCTGCAGATCCTGCTGCGCGAGCCGGAGCCCCCGACCTCACGGCCACAGGCGCGGGTGCGCGACCGGTTCCGCGAGTTCCCGCAGCTGATCCGCCAGGACAGGGGCTACGGCTTCTTCCTGCTGGTGCAGATGCTGGCGGTCTCGGCGCGTATCGCGACGCCGTTCTACATCCTCTACGTCGCCAAGTTCATCGGCGGGGGCGGCGAGATCCTGGGCCTGCTCACCTTCGCCGTCCTGGCGGCGGACACGGCGTCGAACCTGCTGTGGGGTTATCTCGGCGACAAGACTGGATTTCGCCTCGTCCTGCTGTTCGCGATCCTGGGCTGGACCGCTTCGACCTTCGTGCTGATGGGCTTGCATGGCCTGGTCCCGATCGTGCTGGCGTTCGGGGGCCTGGGCGCTTCCCAGGCCGGCTACATGATGGGCTCGCAGACGATGATCCTCGAGTTCGGCCACCGCGACGACCTGCCGATGCGCATCGCCGTCTCCGCGACGGCGGAGAGCATAACCGCAACGATCGGGCCGTTGATGGGCGGCTGGATGGCCGACCTCTTCGGCTACAACGTGGTCTTCGGCGCCTCGGCCGGCATGCTGATCGCTGCCTTGGTGATCCTGGTGCTGGCGGTGCGCGAGCCCCGCACCGCACGGCTGGCGGCGCTCTGACGGAAAATCGGCAAGCGCCGATGTCGGATCGCGCCGTACGATCGCGTCCTTGGATCGAGCCTTCAAGGAGCCCGCCATGCGCATGATCTTCGTGAACCTCCCGGTGAAGAGCGTGGAGGCGTCGCGGCGCTTCTTCGGCGCGCTGGGTTTCACCTTCAACGCCCAGTTCAGCGACGCCAACACCGCCTCTATGGTGATCGAGGAGAATATCGTCGCCATGCTGCTGGAGGAGGAGCGCTTCCAGGGCTTCATCAACGGCGACATCGCCGACGCCGCCAAGGGCAAGGAGGTGCTGATCGCGCTCTCCTGCAACAGCCGCCAGGAGGTCGAGGAGACCCAGGCCAAGGCGCTGGCCGCCGGGGCCAAGCCGTGGAAGCCGCCGCAGGACCACGAGGGCTTCATGTACGGCACGAGCTTCCAGGACCTCGACGGCCACGTCTGGGAGTTGGTGTGGATGAACCCCGCGGCGATCCAACCGCAGGCCTAGGCCGCCGCCTTCTTCTGCTCCGCCGCTCGACTGATCCGCGCCTTGGCGACCTCGTTCGCCACGTCGGAGGTTGGGCGGTGCTCGGCCTTCGACCGGTCGAGCACTTCGCCCAACGTCTCCATCAGGCGCGAGAGCTTGGCTTCCACCCAGGCCGGGTCGAACGCCTCGCCGCGGTCGAGGGCGCGGATCTCGCCCGCCACATTGATGATCCCACCGCCGTTGATAACATAGTCCGGCAGGTAGAGCAGCCCGCGCTCATAAACCGCACGGCCCACCTCGGGGTCGGCGAGCTGATTGTTGGCGCCGCCGGCGATCACCTTGGCCTTCAGCCTGGGCAGGGTGTCGGCGTTGACCGCGCCGCCGAGCGCGCAGGGGGCGAAGACCTCCGCCTCGGCGTCGAAGATCAGGTTGGGCGCAACCACCTTGGCGCCGGTCTTCTCGGCGACCTGGCGCAGGGCGTCTTCGTTGACGTCGGTGATGATGAGCTTGGCGCCGGCGGCGTGCAGCTTCTCGGCCAGGAAGCCGCCGACATGGCCGACGCCCTGGACCGCCACGGTGACGCCGTCGAGGTCACGGTTCAACGCGCGCCGCACGCCGAGGGTGACACCGCGGAATACGCCCTCGGCGGTGACCGGGCTCGGGTCGCCGGACGCCGCGCCGTGGCCGGTCAGGCCCGCCACATAGCGTGTCGTCTTGCGCGCGTGCATCAGGTCGGCGGGCGAGACGCCCACGTCCTCGGCCGTCCAATATTTGCCGCCCACGTCCTCGACCGCGCGGCCGAAGGCCTCGAACAGCGCCGGGGTCTTCTGGGTGCGGCTGTCGCCGATGATCACGGCCTTGCCGCCGCCCAGCTCCAGATCGGCCATGGCGTTCTTGTAGGACATCGCCCGCGAGAGCCTGAGCGCATCCTCCAGCGCCACCTCGGCGCTCGCGAACGGCCACATGCGGCAGCCGCCCGCCGCTGGCCCTCGGGCCGTGGAATGCACGGCGATGATGCATTTCAGGCCGGTTTTTTCGTCAAAGAAGGCGTGGACGCCTTCGTGGCCCTCAAAAGCAGGGGAATCGAACAAGGTCATGCCGCGGACATCACTGGGTTTGGGAAGGGTTTTGCGCCAGCGTCCTACCCCCGCCGCGCCGCCCTCACAACCCCGCCGCGACCTGCGGCCGGTTTCCAGGGGTGGGCGCCGTCGGAATCTTCGGCGCGCCGGAGGGCAAGGGCGCGGCCGGATCGCGGATGAAGGCCAGGATGTCCTTCCAGACCACCGGCCCCTGCTTGTCGCGCATCATCAGGTGCCATCCCCTGGCGTAGTAGGCCGAGCGGTCGCTGGGCTTGAGCTGCGAGGCCGCCTTGAACGCCGCCTTGCGCGGGATGATCTGGTCGTGGGCGCCGTAGAGGTAGAGCGTCGGTATGGAAGCCTGGCCGACATCCTGGGCCGCCTTGTCCATGGTCGTCACGAGGCCATAGAGCGTGTCCGACCGCGCGCCCCAGATCATCAAGGGGTCGCGGCCCATGGCCATCAGCTCCTTGCGGTTGTCGGTCGGGCTGATCCTGGACGTAAGCCAACTCGGCGGCGTGTAGACCTTCGGCCCGGTGAAGTTGGCAGCGAACCACAGCAAGGTCTTGTAGGGCAGCGGCTGCTCAGCCCAGCCCCACACCGCGGGCGACAGGAGCACCAGCCGGTCGGCGGTCGGAGGCCGGTCCGAGGCGAAGGCCTCCGCGGCCACCGCCCCGCCCAGGCTTTCGCCGGCCACAACCACCAGCGCCTTCGGATATTTGGCTCGGGCCAGCGCCGTGACCGTACGCAAGTCCTCCGTCATCAGGCCGTCGCCCGCCCAGATGCCGCGGTCGGGCGAGCGGCCGAAGCCGCGCTGGTCGTAGGCGATGGTGGTCACGCCCTGCTTGGCCCACCAGGGCGCGGCCAGGTGGAAGGCGTTGGCGTAGTCGTTCATGCCGTGGACGCCCACGATCACCGCCCACGGCTCTCCGACGGCGTCCCATTCGGAAAGGCCCAGCTTTGCGCCGTCGAAGCTGATGATGTCGCTGGTCTCCAGCCGCGCGCCCTGGAAGCCTAGGGGCGGCTTGCCGGCCTGCTGCACCATCAGGGGCGTGCAGCCGGCCAGCATCACGGCGGCGAGAAGGGCGGCAAGGAAGCGCGTCATCGTCTCGAAACCAGCTTCCCGCTCCTTCCCGGCCGCCGGCGCCTAGGCCGCCAGCTGCGCCCTTTCCTGGGCGATCAGCTTGGCGAAAGCAGGGCGCTCGCTGATCTTCGCCACATAGGCCGCCGAGCGGGGATGGGAGCCGCCGTCCACGGAGCAGTCGGCAAGGCTCATGGTGAGCAGCGGGCTCACCACGGCGATGTCGGCCAGGGTGAAGCGGTCCTCGACCAGGTAGCCGGAGGCCGGCAGCACGCGTTCCAGGTAGTCGAGCAGCTTGGGGAATTCGGTCTTCTGGGCTTCGTCGGCCGCCGCCATATCGCCCGGCCGGCCGAAGAACTTCGGCGAGACCACGCGGTTGAAGAAGATCTTGCCGCCGCAGGCCGCCACGATGGTGTCGCCGAACTCCTCGTACCAGATCGCCCGCGCCCGGTTCTTGGGGTCGGTCGGGATCAGGTTCGGCTCCGGCTTGATCGCGTCCAGATAGGTGATGATCGCCGTGGAGTCGGAGATCAGGAAGTCGCCGTCCTTGAAGCCCGGCATCTTGCCGAAGGGACTGGCCTCCTTGAACTCCGGCGGTCCGCCCTGGCCGCCGGCCATCACCAGTTCGAAATCGAGACCCTTCTCGGTGGCGAAGACCACCGTCTTGCGCACATAGGGTGACATGGTTGAGCCGTAGATGATCATGATGCGTCTCCTTCCGTCCCGGCGCCCGGCAACCGCATCCGCCAGACGCCCTTGAAGTCCTCCGGATCGGCGGGCTTGCCGTGCCGGGTGATGACCAGCCGGCCCTGCCGGGCCAGCCCGATGGCGGTCGTGCGCACGCGCGACAGGCTGCGACGCCAGGCGTCGGGATCCGCGGCGCGCGCGACGTCCTCAGGTGAGACGCTCTTGCCTGCGGGGATTCGACCGAGCAGCTCGAAAATCGTCGTCTCGAGCGGATCCATGGCTCAGCCGCCCCGCTTCAGCGTCTCGCGCGCGATAACCACCTGCTGGATCTGGCTGGTGCCTTCGTAGATGCGGAAAATCCGCACGTCGCGATAGAGCCGTTCGATCCCGTGGTCGGCGACATAGCCCGCGCCGCCGAAGATCTGCACCGCCCGGTCGGCGACCCGGCCGACCATCTCGGAGGCGAAGTATTTGGCGGCCGCCGCTTCCATGGTCACGCTCCGGCCCGCGTCGCGCTTGCGGGCGGTCTCCAGCGTCAGCGCCTTGGCGGCCAGGCTCTCGGTCTTGCTGTCGGCGATCATCCCCTGCAGCAGTTGGAACTGGCTCAGCGCCTGGCCGAACTGTTTGCGCTCGGCCATGTACCCGACGCAGTCCTTGATCAGCCGTTCGGCGACGCCGATGCAAACCGCCGAGATGTGCAGCCGCCCGCGGTCGAGCACCTGCATGGCGACCTTGAAGCCCTCGCCTTCCTGCCCCAGCCGGTTCTCGACCGGCACGCGGACGTTCTCGAAGATCACGTCGCAGATGTGGGCGCCCTGCTGGCCCATCTTCTTCTCAGGCTTGCCGACCGACAGGCCCGGCAGGTTCCGCTCCACCAGGAAGGCCGAAACCCCGCCCGCGCCGGCCTTGGCCGGATCGCTGCGGGCCATCACCGTGAAAAGGTCGGCCTTGTTGGCGTTGGTGATGAAGCGCTTGGAGCCGTTCAGGACGTAGTGGTCGCCGTCGCGGATCGCGCGCGTCTGGACGTTGGCGCTGTCCGAACCCGCCTCTGGCTCGGTGAGCGCGAAGGAGGTGATGATCTCGCCGGACGCGATGCCGGGCAGGTACTTTTCCTTCTGCGCCTCGGTGCCGAACATCACCAGGCCCTGGCTGCCGATGCCGACGTTGGTGCCGAAGGTCGAACGGAAGGCAGGGCTTGTGCGGCCGAGCTCGATGGCCACCAGGCACTCGTCCTCCATGGAAAGGTCCAGGCCGCCGTAGGCTTCCGGGATCGAGAGGCCGAAGAGCCCCAGGCCCTTCATCTCCTCCACCAGCTCGCCCGGCATGGCGTCGTCTTCGGCGACCTTGGCCTCCAGCGGCCGCAGCCGCTCGGCCACGAACCGCCGCACGGTGTCGATCAGCTGCTCGCGGGTTTCCAGATCCAGCGCCATGCCGGTTACGCGCGCTCGAAGATCGCGGCGATGCCCTGGCCGCCGCCGATGCACATGGTCTCCAGGCCGTACTTGCCGTCGCGGCGCTTAAGCTCACGCAAAAGGTTGGCCAGGATGCGCCCGCCGGTAGCGCCGATCGGGTGGCCTAGGCTGATGCCGGAGCCGTTAACGTTCAGCCGGTCGCGGTCGTCCCAGCCCCAGCCCTTCAGCACCGCCAGCACCTGCGGCGCGAAGGCCTCGTTCAGTTCCACCAGGTCGATGTCGTCCCAGCCCATGCCGGTGCGCTCGAAGAGCCGCTTCACCGCCGGCACCGGGCCGATGCCCATGCGCGAGGGCTCGCAGCCCGCCGCGGCCCAGCTCACGAACCAGCCCATCGGCTCCAGGCCCAATTCCTCCAGCTTGTCCTCGGCCACCACCAGGCAGGCGGCGGCCGCGTCGTTCTGCTGGCTGGCGTTGCCGGCAGTCACCACCCCGTCCTTCTCGATGGGGCGCAGCTTGCCCAGGCTCTCGACCGTGGCGTCGGGGCGGACGCCCTCGTCGGTCTTGAAGACGATCGGGTCACCCTTCCTTTGCGGCACGGACACCGGCGCCACCTCGTCGTCGAACTTGCCGTCCGCCCAGGCCTTGGCCGCGCGTTGGTGGCTCATGGCCGCGTATTCGTCGGACGCCTCGCGGCTGATCTGATAGTCGCGCGCCAGATTGTCGGCGGTCTCGATCATGCCGCTGATCACCCCGAAGCGTTCGATCGGCTGGCTCATCACCCGGCCGCGCGCCAGGCGGTCGTGCAGGGTCACCGAGCCCATCCGCGCGCCCTTGCGCATGTCGTTGGTGTAGTATTCGACGTTGCTCATGCTCTCGACGCCGCCGGCCACCACCACGTCGGCGACGCCGGTCTGCACCATCATCGCGGCGTCCACCACCGCCTGCAGCCCGGAGCCGCAGCGGCGGTCGAGTTGATAACCCGGCACCTCGATCGGCAACCCCGCCGCCAGCGCCGACCAGCGCGCGATGCAGGGCGCCTCGCCCGAGCCGTAGCCTTGCGCGAAGATCACGTCGTCGATCTTGCCCGGATCGATCTTCGTCCGTTCCACCAGCGCTTTCAGCACCACCGCGCCCAGGTCGCCCGCCGTCATGTCGCTGAGCGCCCCCAGATACTTGCCCACACCCGTGCGGATGGGAGAGACGATGGCGGCGCGTTTCATGGGGAGGCGATCCGATTGGCTTGTGGCGGAGCCGCAAACTAGTGTTTGAAACCCGGCGGGGCAAACCCTTCGCAGGGCGCTTTGGAGGACTCATGGACGGCGGCGAAGCCACTGAGAGCAACTACGCATCCAAGCTGACCGTCGTCACCGAGGGCGAGTGGGCGGGCTGGTCCTGCTATCCGGGCGGGGACCCCTTCGAGGACCTCGCGGGTCCGTTCTATTGCAAGATCGAAGAGAACGGTCAGCGCCTCTGCGCCTTCCGCGCCGAGCACAAACACATGAACGGCGGCATGTTCATGCACGGCGGCTGCGTGATGACCTTCGCCGACTTCTGCCTGTTCTGGATCGCCCGCGAGGACCTGACCGGCGTCAACAGCGTCACCGCCACCTTCAACGGCGAGTTCGTCGGCTCCTGCGGGATCGGCGACATCGTCGAATGCCGCGGCGAGGTCGTGAAGGCCGCCCGCAGCATGGTCTTCGTGCGCGGGCTGATCACCAACGCCTCGGCCGGCGGAACGCCGATGATGAGTTTCTCCTCGGTGCTGAAAAAGACACCCCGGCGATCCTAGATATCCGGACTGGACAGGCCGAGCGCCGCGTCCCCCTTATGTTGGGTACGGAGGAACGGGATGATCGAGGCCACCTGCCACTGCGGAGCCGCTCGCCTGACGGTCCCCAGGGCGCCGGACACGGTGACCGAGTGCAACTGCTCGATCTGCCGCCGGATCGCTGCGCGCTGGGCCTACTATTCGCCGACCGAGGTGGGCTTGCCCACGGCGGGCTCGACCCAGGCCTATGTCTGGGGCGACCGCATGCTCGCCTTGCACCGCTGCAAGACCTGTGGGGTCACCACCCACTGGCAAAGCCTCAACGGCGCCCTCGATCGCATGGGCGTCAACGCACGCCTGGTGGAAGGCCTGGACTGGTCGCAGGTCCGCATCCGACCCTTCGACGGCGCCGATACCTGGAAATTCCTGGACGAGTGACGTCGCCGTCCCCAGATCAGCGGCCATGATCCTTTCCGCCCTCGACCTGTCGCCCGTCACCGGCGAGGCGACCCAGGCCCAGGCCGTGCGCGAAACCCTCGAGGTCGCCCGCGCCGCCGAGCGCTTCGGCTACCACCGCCTGTGGCTTGCCGAACACCACAACATCCAGGGATTGGGCTCGCCCGCGCCGGAGATCCTGATTGCGGCCCTGACCCAGGCCACGAGCACCATCCGCCTGGGCTCAGGCGGCGTCATGCTGGTCAACTACTCGCCGCTGAAGGTGGCCGAGGTGTTCATGGAGTTGGAGGCGCTAGCGCCCGGCCGCATCGACCTCGGCCTCGGCCGCGCGCTCGGGACCGACGCGCGCACCGGCGGCGCCCTGCGTTCGGTCGGCTCCGACGCCTTCCCGCAATATTTTCATCTCCTGACCACCTGGCTGCTGGACGCCTCGGGCAAGGCTCCGATCGGCGACGACCACCCGCTGCACGACATCCGCGCCAACCCCTCCGGGCCGTCGCACCCGGACGTTTTCGTCCTCTGCACCTCGGAAGAGAGCGCCGCCTTCGCCGGCCAGATGGGCGTCGGCATGGTCTTCGCCGAGTTCATCGCCCGCGCCGATGGCGGCCCCGCCGTGGCCGCCTATCGCCAGGCTTTCCGGCCGTCGCTGATGCGAAGCGAGCCCTGGGCCGGGACCGCGCTGATCGCCTACGCCGCAGAGACCGCCGAGCAGGCCTGGAACGAAGACGCCCTGCGCCGCGCCGCCAACGTCTCCATGCTCTCCGGCCGTCGCCGCCGCTTCACCGACCTCGCCAGCGCCGAGACCTTCCTGGGAGAGCACGCCGGCACGCCGGCGCGCCAGATGGTCGAGGCCCGCACGATCGCCGCTGACGCCCCCGCAGTCCACGCCCGCCTGGTCGAGAAGGCCCGCGAGGCCAACGCCGACGAGGTCTTCGTCATGGCCACCGGCCCCTCGCTGCAAGCCCGAATCCGCTCATTGGAGCTGATCGCCAACGTCCACCGGAGCGCCGCATGAAGCTCGCCGTCCTGCTCGCCGCCGCCCTCCTGCTGATGCTCCCAGCGGCGGCCGGCGCCAAGCCGCTCTTCCAGCCGTGGATCGACGGGACCCGGGCGGCCGAGCCCCAGATGCAGGTGCAGCGCTACGACGCCGACACCTTCGTCATCCGCCAGTCGGTGAAGACCAACTTCGAGGCGCCCTTCCTCTACCTGCTGTTCGGCAAGGACCGCGTGCTGCTGCTCGACACCGGCGCCGGTGGGCTGAAGGTGCGCCCGACCATCGACGGCGTGATCGACGGCTGGCTGAAGGCCCACCATCGCGCCTCGATCCCGCTGGTCGTCGCCCACTCCCACAGCCACGGCGACCACCGCGCCGGCGACCCGGAGTTCAAGGACCGGCCCGATACGGTCGTCGTGGGTTGGACCGCGCCGCAGGTCGCCGCCTTCTTCAAGATCGCCGACTGGCCGCACGACATCGTCCGGTTCGACCTGGGCGGCCGCGTGCTCGACATCATCCCGACGCCCGGCCACCATCCCTCGCACATCATGGTCTTCGACGAGAAGACCCGCCTGCTGCTCTCTGGCGACAGCCTCTATCCCGGCCGGCTCTACGTGCCGTCCAACCTCTTCGCGGACTACCGCGACAGCATCGACCGCGTGGTCGCCTTCACGAAGGGCCGCCGCGTCAGCCACATCCTGGGCGCCCATATCGAGATGACCGCCACGCCCGGCAAGGACTTCAGGGACATGGCGCCGGCGCACCCCGACGAGCACGTGCTGGAACTGCCCTACGCCGACCTCCTCGAACTCCAGGCCGCCGTCCACAGGATGGGCGACAAGGTCGTGCGCGACGTCCACGACGATTTCATCGTCACGCCGCTGCCGCCGCGGCCGCCGGATCCGAAGCCGGCGGGCTGATCAGGTCGCCGGCCGCTGCGGCATCCCGGCCTTCGCCGCCGGCCGCTCGCGCATCGCCGCGACCCAGCGCGTCACGTGGGTCAATTCCTCCGGGGCCTGGAACTTGACCATCCGGCCGAAGTCGAGGCCGGAGAAGGCCACGATGTCGGCGATGGTGATCCGGTCGGCCGCCAGCCATTCGCGGTCGGCGAGCCTGCGGTCGAGCAGCTTCAGGCCGCCGAGGCCGCCGGTGCGGCTCCGCTCGGCGACGTCCGGGCTTTGGGCCTCCAGCGCGGCCATCGCCGGATGGCTGTGGCGCACCATGTTCATGAACGGCAGCGAGACCATGAGCTCTCCGCGCCGCATCCACATCTCGATCACCGCCGTCTCTTCCGGCGTGCGGCCGAAGAGGTTGGGCTCGGGGTAGCGGCTCTCCAGATAACGGCAGATCGCGACGGATTCGGTGATGCAGGTCCCGTCGTCCAGCTCCAGCATCGGCACGTTCGCGAGCCCGGCCTTCTTTAGGTATTCCGGCGTCTTGTGCTCGCCCTGCATGAGGTTGAGCGTGATGACCTCGATGTCCTCGATGCCTTTTTCGGCCATGAACCAGCGCACGCGGCGCGGATTGGGGGCGAGCGGCGTGTCGTAGAGCTTCATGGCGTCACCGGGGTTGCAGGCGCCGGGTTCGGCGCCAGGGTGGGTTTCAGGACGGGCGCCCTCGCGGGCGCCGGCGGCGGTTCACGGCCGAAGAGCCCGCTGGGCATCGCACCGACCACCGAGGCGGTCAGGCAGGTGGCGAGGAACCCTGCCATCATCGCCTTCCAGACCATGCCCATGATCTCGGCCCGGCGCTCCGGAACCAGCACGGAATAGCCCGCGACGTTGATTCCCACCGAGGCGATGTTGGCGAAGCCGCACAACGCATAGGTCATGATCACCCTTGTACGCTCGTCGATCGCGGTTGTCGGGATCGCGGCCATGCGGATGAACGCGGTGAATTCGGTCAGCACCAGCTTCACGCCGAGCAGCGACCCCGCTGTCGGGGCGTCCGCCCAGCGGATGCCCAGCGCCCAGGCCAGAGGCGCGAAGATGATGCCCAGGATCCGCTCGACGGAGACCGGCGCGCCGCCGACCTCGCCCAGCATGCCCAGGATGCCGTTGACCATCGCCACCAGCGCCACGAACACGATCAGCGTCGCGGCCACGTTCAGCACGATGGAAAGCCCGTCGGTGGTGCCCTTGATCAGGGCGTCCACAGAGCTCTCGTAGACCTTGTCCTCCTCCGGCCTCAGCGGTTCGGAAACTTCGCTCTCCGGCATGCGCGGCACCAGGATCCGCGCCAGCAACACGCCCGCCGGCGCGGAGATGATCGAAGCGGTCAGCACGTGGCTGGCGGCGTTCGGCAGCACGTCCTTCAGGATCGTCGCATAGGCCACCATGGTCGAGCCGGAGACGCAGCTCATCCCCACCGCGATCAGCATGAAGAGCTCCGAGCGCGAAAGGGTCGGCAGGTAGGAGCGGATGAAGATCGGGCCCTCCACCTGGCCCATGAAGACGGTGGCGGCGGTGGCCAGGGCGGGCGGACCGCGCAGGCCCATGGTCTTTTCGAAGAGAACGCCGAACCCTTGCGTGATCCACTTGAGGATCCGCCAGTGCCAGAGCAGCGCCGCCAGCGCGCAGACGACCAGGATCACCGGCAGGACGCGGAAGGCGAAGACGAACAGCGAGCCCGGATCGGTGAGTGTATAGGGCTGGTTGGGCGTACCGGCCAGGAAGCCGAAGACGAAGGCGACGCCCGCCTGGGTGCTGGCCGACAGCCCATCCACCGCGTGGCCCACGCCCTGCAGCCCGGCCCTGAGCGCCGGCAGTCCGAACAGCGCCAGCACCAGCAGCGCCTGCACGATCACCGCGCCCAGGGCCAGCTTCCACGGAAACCGCCGGCGGTTTTCCGACAGCGCCCAGCAGATGCCGATGGCCAGAGCCACGCCCACCAGGCTCTGCGCATTCTCGAGACGGAACATCCAGCGACCCCGACCGGCCGCGACTCCGGCGGCCCCCTTGGGGATAGAGGGCCAGAAGCCGCGCCCGCGCAAGATTGCGCCCTGCCAACCAGCCGTCGGCGACTGCATTACGAAGGTTTAATCGGCCGGGCCGCATCCGCCGCCAACCCCTGGCGGCTCTTGGTGTTTGAGCGCATTTCGCGGCTCCGCGGGCCCGCCCTGTTACCCCCTGTTACCGGGATTTAACTGGCGGTCGCGGCCCGGCGGCGACATTCCGCGCTCCGAACGGAGGGCGTCTGCAATGTCGTTGGCCTTGGCCACATTGCTCTACGAATGGAAACGCTACAGCGCCGCCATGGTGGCGCTGGCGTTTTCGGGCCTGCTGATTCTGGCGCAGGTCGGCATGTTCACCGGCATCGTGACGGCGGCGACCGCGTCCATCGACCGCTCGCGCGCCGACCTGATGATCCTGCCGGCCAAGAACGAGAGCCTGATCAACTCGGGCCCGGACAGCCTGCCCGGCCGCATCCAGCCGCAGATCTACCTCAACCCCGAGGTGGTCGAGGTCCAGAGCCTGGAGGGCAATGGCGCGCGCTGGGTGAATTCGCCGGCGCCCGGCAAGAAGGCGATCACCACCTACGTCAACACCTTCGACGTCGATCCGCGCGTGGGCTCGGTCACCCTGCCCGTCGACTTTCCGGAATCCATCCGCCTGGCGCTGCTGGAGCCCTATGCCGTGGTGATCGACAAGACCGCCCAGGGCCGCCTCGGCGTGAAGGTCGGCGACGCCGTGATGCTGAACGGCAAGACCGTCCACCTGCGCGGCCTTCTGGAGAACTATCCCAACGTCGACCAGCCCACGGTCTACATGTCGCGCGATACCAACCGCCTCCTCGGCCTCGCGCCCAAGGAGGGCAAGACCGGCCCCTTGCTGGTGCGCCTGCGCGATCCGGCCAAGGCCGCGATCGTGGCCGAACAGCTCAACGTGGCCGGCAAGGGCGCCTACAAGGCCTGGACCCGCGACAAGCTTTCGGCCGCCAACCAGAAGGCGCTGATGGGCGAGCAGATCATCGGCATCTTCCTCGGCTTCTCACTATTCCTGGGCCTGCTGATCGGCGTCGGCATCACCTCCCAGACGCTGCGCGGGGCTATCCTGGCCAGCATCAAGGAGTTCGCCAGCCTGCGCGCCCTGGGCGTCTCCATGGGCTCGCTCAGCAAGATCGTCCTGGAGCTGGCGATCTGGGTCGGCGTGGCCGGGCTGCTCGCCACGGCCCTCTTCACAGGCGCGGTCTACCTGCTCGCCACCAACCTCGGCATGCCCATGGGATTCCCCATGCCGTGGGTGATCACCGTCGCGATCCTGCTCACCGTCATCTCGATCCTCTCAGGGCTCTTCTCCCTGGGCGTCCTGAAGAAAAGCCAGCCTGCGGACCTCTTGCGATGAATGCTCTCACCCCCGCGAACGCGCCCGCGCTCGTCGCCAAGGGACTGGTCAAGCGCTTCAAGACCGGCCGCACCCACATCGAGGTCCTGAAGTCCGTCGACTTCGAAGCCCTGCATGGCGAGGTCACCATGGTCATGGGCCCCTCGGGCTCCGGCAAGTCGACGCTGGTCGCCTCGCTGTCGGGGCTCCTGAAACCCGACGCCGGTTCGGTCAGCGCCATGGGCGAGAACCTGTGGAGCTACAAGCCCAGCAAGATCGACCGCTTCCGGCTCCACCACTGCGGCTTCATCTTCCAGGGCTTCAACCTGTTCCCGGCGCTGACCGCCCTGCAGCAGGTGGAGATCATCCTGAAGTACAAGGGTTTCTCCCGCTCCGACGCCCGCGGGAAGGCGGCCACCGCGCTCACCGAGGTGGGCCTGGAGATGCGCATGAACTCGCGGCCCTCGGAGATGTCCGGCGGCGAGAAGCAGCGGGTCGCCATCGCCCGCGCGCTCGCCAAGGACCCGGCCCTGCTGTTCGCCGACGAGCCGACAAGCGCGCTGGACGGCGAGAACGGCCAGATCGTGATCAAGCTCCTGCAGCGGGCCGCCAAACAATTCGGCGCGGCGGTCGTCTGCGTCACGCACGATCCGCGCCTGGAAGGCTACGCCGACCGGGTCATCCACATCGAAGACGGCGCCATCCTCGACGATCGGCGGGTCACCCCGTCGGCCGCGCCCGCCGATCCCAACCATCATCAGCCCGCGTTCGCCCATCCTGAGCGGATCGGGGCCTAAGGACCAAAGTCATGCCTGCGTTTTTCCGCAACCGCGTCGCCTGGATCGTCGCCGTCATCGTGGTCGCCCTGATCGGCGGCGGGGTGTTCGTGTCCAGCCATGCCAAGGCCAGGAAGGCTGAAGAGGCCAAGGCCGCCGCCGCCAACGCGCCGAAGAGCCCCTATGTCGCCATCGCCAACGGCAAGGCCGACGTCGAGGGCGGCGTGATCCAGGTCGCCGCGCGGACCTCCGGCATCGTGCGCGACGTGCTGGTCCAGGAAGGCGACGATGTCGTGAAGGGCCAGGTGCTCGCGCGGCTGGAGGACGACGAGCCGCGCCTGCAGGCCGAAAGCGCCGCGGCCGACATGCGGCAGGCGCAGGCGCAGATCCCGCTGCTGCAGGTTCAGCTCTCGACCGCCAACCGCGAGCTCGCCCGCCTGCAGGGGCTGGTCGCCACGAACTTCGTCGCCGCCCAGAAAGTCGATCAGGCGAAGGACGCCGTGCGCCAGGCCCAGGCCGGCATCGAGGCCCAGCAGGCCGCCGTCGCCGCGGCTCGCGCCAAGTACAACCAGGCCCGCTATAACCAGGAACTGACCGTGATCCGCGCGCCGGCCGACGGGCGCATCGTGCGCCGCTACGCCAATCCCGGTGCGGGCGCTTCCACCCTGAACGTCTCCAACATGTTCGACCTCGAGCCCAAGACCGACCATATCGTTCGCGCCGAGATCCCCGAGAGCGCCTTGCCCTATGTGGTGATCGGCCAGAGCGTGCAGCTCTCGCCCGAGGCCGACCCAAGCAAGGTGATCGCCGGCAAGGTGCTGCGTCGCGCCGCGGTCTTCGGGGCCCGCAAGCTGCAGTCCGACGACCCCACGGAGAAGACCGACGAACGCGTGGTCGAGGTCGTGGTCGGCGCCAACGGCGCGCCGTTCCTGATCGGCCAGCGGGTGCTGGTGAAGTTCATGCGCACGCAACAGCAGGCGCAGGCCAACACCCCGGCCGTCGGATAGCCGATGGGGCGCAGGGGCGTTTTCCTGAGCGCGCTTACGGGCGCGACGCTGCTCGCGCTCTCCGTGACGCCGACCGCCGCCGCGCCGCCCGACCCTGTCGCCTATCGACTGTCGCCGGACCTCGACGCCAGCGGGGCGCTGACCGCGCTCAAGGTCGAGATCCGCTTCCGCGAAGGCCCCTCCGGCCACACCCGCCTGGCCTGGGCCAAAGGCTGGGCCGGCGATGACCAGCTCTACGCGCACGGCCGCGACATGCAGATCGAGGGCGGCGAGGCGACGCCCGACGGGCCGGGCGCCTGGCTCATCCGCGCGGCACCAGGAACGCCGATCGTGGCGACCTATCGCGTCGTCTCGGCCTACGACCACGACCCCACCGACGACGACAGCAAGCAATCGAAGCCGGTGGTGCGGCCGACCTGGTTCTACGCGGTCGGCGAAGCGCTGTTCGCCCGCCCGGAGGACCAGGAGAAGTCGCCGGCGACCTTTGAATGGATCGGCGCGCCGAAGGGGTTCGGCTTCGCCTCCGACCTGCAGCACCTGGTCGGGCCACACAGGGCGGCCACCCGCGCAGGAACTGTGGACGACGTCGTCGAAAGCATCGTGGTCGGAGGGCGCGACCTGCGCACCTTCGAAAGCCGGACAGACGGAGCCAAGGTGCGCGTCGCCGTGATCGGCCGCTATGGCTTCGATGACCAGGCCTTCGCCCAGCAGGTGTTCCGCGTCCTCAAGGCCGAACGCGGCTTCTGGCGGGACAAGGCGACGCCCTTCCTGGTGGCGATGTCGCCGACGGTCGGGGCGCCCGGACGGCTTTCTTACGGGGGCACGGGCCGCACCGACGCCTTCGCGCTGTGGGTCGACCCGACCACCAGGCTCGCCGACCTGCGCTGGCTGCTGGCCCACGAGTATTTCCACAGTTGGAATCCGGCCCAGCTTGGCGGCCTCGGCGACGAAGCCGACGAGGCGAAACGGTACTGGTTCTCAGAAGGGTTCACCGACTACTACGCCTGGAATCTGATGCTGCGCGATGGCCAGTTCACGCCCGCCGACTTCGCCGGGCGGTGGAACGACATGCTGCGCACGTATGCCGCCTCGCCCGTCCGCAGCGCGCCCAACAGCCTGATCGTCTCGGACTTCTGGAAATCACAGGCCGTCGAGAAGCTGCCCTACCAGCGAGGCGCGATCCTCGCCGCGTCGCTGGATCGTGAGGCCCGCGCACATGGAGCCTCGCTCGACGCCGTCCTGCGCGAGATGCATCGCCTCGCCCACCGGCCGGGCGAGACCCGCCATGCCGACGATCTGCTGCCGGTCGCCTACCGCACCGTCGTGGGCGTGGACCTCAGCGACCTCATCGCCCGGCACATCGTCGCGGGCCAGCCTCTGCCCCTGGCCGTGGACGCGTTCGGACCCTGCTTCCGGGTGAAGACCGTCGACCTCGCGCCCTTCGAGCTCGGATGGGACCGCAAGGCGACCACCAAGGCGGGCGGGGTGGTCACCGGCCTTCGCGACGACGCCCCGGCCTATGCCGCGGGCCTGCGCAACGGCGCCAAAATCGTCGACATCCTGTCCATCGATTCAGACAGCTCCGCCATCGCCGTGGTGCTGAAGGTCCAGCCGGCTGACGGTCCGGAGCGGCTGGTCCGCTTCTTCCCCACCGGCAAGACGCGGACGCCGACCCAGCAGCTTGAGCCCGTGGCGGGCTGCAAGGCCTGAGACGATCTCGGCGAGCAGCCGATGCGCCTTGACGCCTTCCCGCCCACGCCGCACAAGGCCCGCCGAAATCGCGGCAGTTCAGCTTCAAGGGGTTCCTCATGGCGGATATCCGTTTCGACGGCAAAGTGGCCATCGTCACCGGCGCGGGCGGAGGCCTCGGCCGCCAACACGCACTCGAGCTCGCCCGCCGCGGCGCGCGCGTGGTGGTCAACGACCTGGGCGGGTCGATGGACGGTTCGGGCGGCGGCTCGGAAGCGTCCCACGCCGTGGTCGAAGAGATCAAGGCGCTGGGCGGCGAGGCCATCGCCAACGGCTCGTCGGTCACCGACGACGCCGGCGTCGCCCTGATGGTCAAGCACGCCATGGACGCCTGGGGCCGCATCGACGTCCTGGTCGCCAACGCCGGCGTGCTGCGCGACAAGACCTTCGCCAAGATGGAGATCGCCGACTTCGAGTTCGTGCTCGGCGTCCACCTGATGGGCACGGTGAAGCCTGCCAAGGCGGTCTGGGAGATCATGCGCACCCAGAACTACGGCCGCATCGTCTGCACCACCTCGTCCTCGGGGCTCTATGGCAACTTCGGCCAGTCGAACTACGGCGCCGCCAAGCTCGGCATCATCGGCTTCATGAACACGCTGAAGCTCGAGGGCCAGAAGAACAACATCCACGTCAACGCCATCGCCCCGGTCGCCGCCACGCGGATGACCGAAAACCTGATGCCGCCGGAAATCCTCGAGCGTCTGAAGCCGGAATATGTGACGCCGGGCGTGGTCTTCCTCTGCTCGGAAGAGGCGCCGACCGGCTGCATCCTGACGGCCGGCGCAGGCGCCTTCGCGCTCGCCCGCATCGTCGAGACCGAGGGCGTCTACCTCGGCGAAGGCGGCCTCTCGGTCGAGGAAGTCCGCGACAACTGGGCCAAGATCATCGCGCCCGAAGGCCAGCAGGCCTACCAGGCCGGCGGCGAGCAATCGGGCAAGTTCTTCCGCAAGATGCAGGGCGGCTGACGCCTCGGCTTTGCCGTAGCTGAAAAGCTCCGTCGTCGGTCGAAAAAGGCCGGCGACGCACGGCCCTCGGCGACCCACATTACGCCGAATCCACTTGCCCACCCCTGAGGGTCGGCGGCTAACGTCTCCCTGACCGAACCCGCGAGAGGAACGGCGTCAGGAGGACCAAGTGGCCGAGACGAGATCCGCGTCGGCTGGGGGCAAGCTGTCCCTTCCGATCGTGCTGGCCTTCTCCTGCGCCTACATGCCGTTCGCGGCCCTGCAGCTTTCGGTGGCCGTGCAGTTGCCGCCTTTTTTTGCAAGCCAGCTTGGCCTGGGGCTGGCCGCCGGGGCCGCCTTCGGGGTCGTGCGCCTGATCGACATTCCCGTGGACCCGGCGCTCGGCCTCCTCATGGACCGCACGCAAAGCCGGTTCGGGCGCTATCGGCCCTGGATGGTCGCCGGCGCGCCGATCCTGATGCTGGCGCTCTACATGCTCTACCAGGCGCCGGCCGGCATCACCGAGGGCTACCTCGTGATCTGGCTGCTGGTGGTCTACCTCGGCATGTCGATCCTGCTGGTGGCCGGCAACGCCTGGGCGTCCACCCTGGCGACCAGCTACAAGCAGCGATCGCGCATCTTCGGCGCCATGCTGGCCATGGGCGTCCTGGGCGCCGTCGCCGCCCTCTTGATCCCAGTGGCCTTTGAAGCCATGCACCGGCCGGAACTGGACGGCATCCGCGCCGTGGGCTGGTTCCTGTTCGGGCTCGCGCCGCTCGCCATCCTGATCGCCCTGGTCAGCACGCCGGAGCGGATCGTCAAGGCCCACGCCGGCCGCCGCTTCCGCATCGCCGACTACTTCAGCCTGCTTTCGCGCGGCAACGTCCTGCGCATCCTCGCGGCGGACTTCTGCGTGACCATGGGCCCGGGCTGGATGGCCGCGCTCTATTTCTTCTACTACCGGCAATCCCGCGAAATCAGCCTCTCGGCGGCAAGCCTGCTGCTCACCCTCTACATTGTGGCCGGGCTGGTCGGTGGGCCGGCCACCGCCTGGCTCGGAAACCGGATCAGCAAGCATCGGGCGCTGATCGTTTCCACCACCCTCTATTCGCTGATGCTGATCGTCATCCCGCTGCTGCCGCGCGGCGCGGCCCTGCTCTACGCACCGCCGATGTTCATCCTGGGCGCGCTGGCCACCGGCTTCGTGGTGATGGTGCGCGCCATCACCGCCGACGTCGGAGACGAACTGCGCCTGGAGGGCGGGCGCGATCTCATTGCTCTGCTCTACGCGGTCACCAGCGCGACGACCAAGGCCGCCGGCGCGCTCGCCATCTTCGTGAGCTTCGAGCTGCTGAATACGGTGGGCTTCAGCGCCAAGCCGGGCGCCGTGAACGGGCCGGAGCAGATCCACGGGCTCGACCTGATCTTCATCATCGGGCCGATCGCCTTCGTGATGCTGGGCGGAGCGAGCTTCCTCGGCTACCGCCTCACCGCCGAGAAGCATGCCGAAATCCGCCGCCAGCTTGACGAACGCGACGGCGCTTTCGCCGAGGAGGCCGCGGTGCTGCAGTCGATCACCGGCCAGCCAGGCGAGGTGGTCCCGTCGAGATCGTGACGAATTGACCTTGCGGAAAGCTCTTGCGCCCTCGCGATCTGCAAGCTCTCCTGTCTGCATAAGCGCCCCGTCAGAGGGCGACCTATTTATTTTGGGAGACGCCCTGTGACAGCGACCAGCGCCAGGCCCACGGGCCGGCTACCCTTTCCACGCCTGCTAGCCTTCGCGTCCGGGGCCATTCCGGCCTACCTCATGCTGGGGATCATGGGCGTCTACCTGCCCAAGTTCTACGCCGGACACCTGGGTGTCAGCCTGCTCACCCTGGGCGCAACCATCGCGGTGATCCGCCTGGCCGACCTGGGCGTGGACCTGGTCCTCGGCATCCTGATGGACAAGACCAAGACGCCGATCGGCCGCTACAAGCCGTGGTTCCTGCTCGGCGTGCCGGTCGTGTGCATCGCGGTCTACAAGGCCTTCAATCCGCCCGAGGGCGCCGGCGTCAGCTACCTCGTCGTCTGGTACGCGGCGCTCTACATCGCCTATTCGTTGATGGTGCTCGGCCACTCCGCCTGGGCCGGCACCATCACCGGCCAGTATGACGAGCGCTCGCGCATCTTCGGCTGGATGATGGGGCTGGGCTTCGCCGGCAGCGTCTCGGTGAACCTGCTGCCGCTCCTGACCAACGGCGCCATCAATCCCGCCCAGGCGTCCAGCATGCCGGTGATGGCCTGGATCATCATCGTCGCCGCGCTGATCTTCATGCCGCTCGCCCTGGTCCTCGGCCCGGAGCGCGAGCCGCCGGTCGCGAAAAAGGAGCGGCTGACGCTCAAGGACTATGCGGCGGTGGTGACAACACCCTCGATGCTTCGGCTGGTGCTGGCCGACCTGTTTCTGACGCTGGGCCCCGGCACCACGGCGCCGATGTATATTTTCTTCTTCCACGAGGCGAAGAAGTTCTC